>Ga0116227_10000749_pt1 | contig 66577 bp, 38 predicted proteins | sample S1TSphgellanicum_FD_89693 | JGI IMG/M metagenome (GOLD analysis project Ga0116227, IMG submission 89693) | Host-associated microbial communities from peat moss isolated from Minnesota, USA - S1T2_Fb - Sphagnum magellanicum MG | ecosystem: Host-associated > Plants > Peat moss > Unclassified...
CAAAGTGAGATTTTGAAGCATAAAAAATAATTATTCAACACCCAAATGCCATACATACACATAAGAAGGGACTATAGTAATAGTAGTAATAGTAGTCTTATGTTTTTGATGCAAAAGAAATCTTCAAATTCAAAGTTGTCAAAGTTGTTGAGAGATCACTTGTTGTTAGTGATTGAATGAAGTTGAAGCTAGAAATTTAACTTGCAACCCAAAATTGGAACTTGCAAAGTTAAACCCAATTTCAGTTGCACTAAGTATATAGTCTTCTGCAACTAATTAGTATCATAAACCCTAAACCCTAAACCTAAACCCTAAATCCTATAAACAAATTGTTTTGTTGGTCAAAGTCATGAAATGAACAACACTAGTGTGCAGATTGCCAAAAATCTGCAAAAGAAAAAAAAAAACAAAGTCTTGGTCCTCAAAAAGTGGTGAAACTTTTCCATCTGCCAAAGTATGTTGTCCTCAAAGTATGTGGAATTTTTTCGGTGCTAGTTAGTAGTAGTAATAAAGATGATGTTGCAAGAGATGGAGTGCAAGAGTTGATGTTGAAGTTGCGGCAATTATTTCCCTGTTGGCACTGGAAAAATGTGCTTGAATGTTGAGTCTATTAAAGAACTTTTGTTGTCCAAAGTTTGAGTAAAATTCTAGTTTAGTCTAGTACTAAGTAGTAGCTAGCAGAGACTTCTGAGGAGGTGAGAGAAGTCAGATCTGCAATTTCTTCTTGAGAAAGTCTTTGGTCATGTTGTGGAGTTTGAATGTGAAATTTGGTTGTAGAAGCACACTTTCTTGTGCACAATTTTGTATAGCAAAAATTATACATCTGCTTGCTGTGCCACAGTGCGCACTAGAAAGAAGTTGTCCCCAAGTTGTTGTCAAAGTTGTGAATTCACAACATGATCATCATGGCTGCAAACTCAAAATAGCAGCAGCATGTGTAAAAGTTGCAAGGAGAACTGTTGTCTTTTAGACTTTGTGACCCAAAAGTGCAAAGCAGTAGAGTGTTTGATGTGGATCATGACCATCCATGGCAGAATTTCACAGGTTACAACTGCTTTTTCTTCTTCTTCTTCTTCTTCTTCCCTGCCACCACAATTGATCATCAAAGCTGGCTGCTGCACCACAATCCAAAACTTTGGCCAACAGCTCAAGCTTTTGCTGCAAGCAAAGTTCAAACCCCATCATGCATTGATCAATACAAGCTTTTATCCAATCCAGCTGCTGCACGACAAACTAGCAGTTCTAAGCTGCTGCTGACTTGAGCTTGTTGCTGTTACAAAATTATGTGAAATTCTGTGACTGACTGAGAAAATCTCCAGCTAGGTGCAGCAGCAGCACACAATTTCATCGCAAAAAACTGGACCTGGACTCCATGCATCCATGCATCACTCCACTGCCCCGGCAGCTGCAGCAAAAAAATTCCCAAGCAAAATTCCTGCAATTACTTGGCTATTGTCAGCTTCTTCATCCGTGACAGGAGCAGCTGCAGATCGAGAGGATTTCAGACATGTAATTGCAAGCATGTAACTGCAGTTCAACATGCAAGTTTCTTCTGTGTGCATCATTTGCAGTTCCAGGCTTCAAGTTCTGCAGCTGCTTTTTCAGGTAATCAGTATCATGGCACTTTCAGCTTCAATCATGGCATGTCATGAGATTCCAGGACATGGCAGCAGCCGGTCGGATGATCAGCAGAAGCAGCAGCTCCTCATGGACTTCAAGATGAGAATCTGGACTGATGATCATCATCAGAATCCTCTTGAGGAGCGTGCCATTCCTCATGTTGCCTTGCAGATTCAGCTCCCCAACAACAATTTACGAGGTGGGTAGTAGTAGTAGTAGTACATCCATCATCAATCCTGCAACTACTGTCTCCAAGAAGAAGAAGAAGAAGAAGAAGAAGTTCTCAAATGCATTCAATGATGATGAGAGCTCCTGTAGCTGGACATTGCATCTCTTGCTCCTCTTTTGTTTTGCTGATTCAATCTAGAGTTTCACTGTTTTGAGAATTCTTCTCTAGGTTTGAAACATGAGGAGTTGTTGTCTTCGTCGAACTTGAGGATGGAATTCTCAACGACAGCAACAGCAGCAGCAGCAGCAGCAGCAGCTTTGATCAGGCAGGATGAAGCAGTTTTGCTTGCTTGGAAGATGGAGCTCTGGGCAGAAAACAAAGACATCTCCACGCCTTTGCAAGAGTGGGTGACATCCGACGACAACAACAGCAACAACTCAGCAGCAGCTGATTCTCCCTGTGGATGGTCGGGAGTGCAGTGCGGAATCTGGCTGGAGGAGCTCCGTGTGACGGAGCTCAATCTCACCTCCTACAACTTGAGCGGGGTAGTGTCTCCGGGAATCGCAAACCTGACGGCTCTTTCTTCCCTTGTGTTTGCTCACAACAGATTCAACGGCAGTATCCCTGCGGAGATCGGAAACCTGACCAACTTGCAAGTGCTTGATCTTTCTTCCAACTCCTTCGAGAAAGCAATCCCGGAAGAGCTTTTCTCCAACTGCGGCAATCTGAGGTTGCTCAACCTCTCAAATAACCTCCTCGTCGATGGAGTTCCCGAGCAGCTTTGGAGATCCTGCAAGAGCTTGAAAACTCTTGATCTCAGCAGCAACAACCTGACTGCCGCTGGTCTGCCCATCACTGCTGCTGCAGGAGGATCTGAAGCTGCTCCTGGAGCTCCTGGAGGGGATGAGGATTTTCCGAACCAGATTATGCATTTCGCAGTGAGCGACAACAACATCACTTCCTCGGTGAGTGAGATATTGGGTTCCTTCTTCACGGCTCCGGGGCACTGCCAGAATCTAGAGTTTCTGGACCTCTCTTACAACAATCTGTGGGGATCTCTTCCTCCGGAGATCGGCAACTGCACGCAGTTGCGGCTCTTGAATGTGCAAGGGAATCAGATAACTGGGTTGGTGCCGGATGAGATAGGTGGACTACGGAATCTCGAGTGCTTGGGACTCGGGAAGAATCAGTTGTACGGGAATCTTCCCCAGAGCTTGACCATGTGTACGGAGCTCTACCTACTGGACGCGAGCAGGAATCAGTTTTCCGGGCTCATTCCTTCTTGGTTGAGCAAGCTGCAGAGATTGCAGTTCCTGGTGATGCATACCAACAGCTTCACAGGCGACATTCCCATCGAGCTTTTCTCAAGCTCCTCGAATCTGTTGCATCTGGACTTGGGTCACAACAATCTGAGTGGCTTCATCCCTCCAGAGATCGGCAACTTGGGTCTTTTACGATTCCTCAGATTGTCCAGAAACCAGCTCACGGGAAGTGTGCCGTCGACGATCGGTAACCTCTCACAAGTCACAGCGATCGATCTTTCCGGAAACCAGCTCACGGGAAGCATCCCTGAGACAATCGGCGAATTACAAAATCTCTTGTGGCTCCAGATGTCGGAGAATCTGCTGTCGGGATCGATTCCTGGGGAGCTCTCCAACTGCGGGAGTTTGCTGTGGTTGAACTTGTATCACAATCAGTTGACTGGTGAGATTCCAGCGACTTTTTCTTTGTTGGGTCAGAAGGCGAATATCACGTTTGCTAACAACAAGAAGAGTCTGCAATGGCCACCGGTGGATCTAAGCGAGTGTTCCATTCTCTCGAGCTGGATTCCTGGCTACTATGCTCCTCCGTTCACGAATCTCATCTGGATCTTGAACCGGCAATGGTGTCAGAAAGGGTGGGAGAAGATTCTACGAGGGGAGAAACAAGCAGTGGCACTGAGCTACTGGCAACTGTCTAGCAACAATCTCACAGGTCAGATTCCGGAATTCAGTGCATCTTCTCCCTTAGCATGTTTGCTTCTGGGAGAGAATTCTTTGTCTGGGCCGATCCCGAGCAGCATTGGGAATCTACATGCGTACATCATCAATGTGAGTCGCAATGAGATCAGCGGCTCCATTCCCGACAGCTTGTGCAACAACAATTCCTTGAGCCAGAAACTGCAGACTCTAGATCTCTCCCACAACAATCTTTCTGGTGGGATTCCTTCTTCCATCGTCAACTTGACGGCTCTCTCCCTCTTCAACATCTCCTACAATCCGGATCTCACTGGTCCCTTGCCGGAAGCCAACCAGTTTGTGACTTTCGGGCCTGATATCTACGTGGGTGATACCAAGCTCTGCTTCTACCTCAACCCCACATGGGAGAATGTCTCCGCTTGGACTGGCGACAATCTGCCGGAGAGATGTCCGACTGATCCCAGTAGTAGTAATGGTAATTCTGGTTTTGCTGCTGCGCCGGCGTCTGCAGTCATGCCGAAGCATCTGAAGCTTATCGTCACTCTCACTGTCAGCGTTTTGGGTTGTCTCACAGCGTTGCTTTTGGTCTTGTCCGGGTTGTTGTGTGCTTCCTGCAAGTCTTGGAGGAAGAAGCAGCTGCTGCTACTGCGGCGGCAAGATGTTGAGCTCAACAGCAAGAAACTTGGGTCGGATCAGTTGGTGTCCGGCAGCGGCAAATCGTCTACTCGCGGATCATCAAGCTCTGGTTCATCATCATGGGGGAGGAGATTCAGTCTCCAGCGGCGGCGTGTGAAGACGATCCCTGTGGCGTCTTTTGATGGGGTGAATCTGCCGCCGTGTCTGCAATCGCTCACGTACTCGGACTTGCTGTTAGCGACAGATGGGTTTAGCGACGCGAATGTGATAGGAGACGGAGGATTTGGGATTGTGTACAAAGCGAGACTGGGACCTGACAACACCCAAGTCGCCATCAAGAAGCTGTTCAAGAACGGCGTACAGGGAGAACGCGAGTTTCAAGCGGAGATGGAGACTCTGGGCAACATCCGACACCAGAATCTGGTACCCTTGTTGGGCTATTGCTGCAGACACAAGGAGCGACTTCTGGTCTACAAGTTCATGGAAAACGGAAGCCTCGACCACTGGTTGTATTCTGCAACAGCAGCAGCAGCAGATCATCAGAATCGAGTCCTCAGCAACTTGGATTCAAACACAAAAAAACCACCACCATCTGCTGCTGCCGCTGCTGTTGCTATTGCAGCTTCTTCTTCTTCTTCTTCTTCCCAGCTGCAGCTTGATTGGTCGACTCGACTGCGGATTGCTCATGGTACTGCTCGTGGGCTTTGCTTTCTTCACCATGAATGTGTACCCATGATCATTCACCGCGACATGAAAGTGAGCAACATCTTGCTGGACGAAGAGCTGGAAGCGAGATTGACGGATTTCGGACTTGCCAGACTTCTGGACTTACCCAACACGCATGTGAGCACCATCATCGCCGGCACTCCGGGTTATGTCGCTCCCGAGTACAGCCAGACGTGGAAAGCCACCACCAAAGGCGATGTGTACAGCTTCGGCGTCGTGTTGCTGGAGCTCGTTGCCGGCAAACGACCCACTGCTCCCGAGTTCAGTGCTGTGGAGCCTGGTGCTAATCTCGTGGATTGGGTGCGCTTCCTGGTCGCTGCAAACCGACAACACGAGGTCTGCGACAAAGTGGTGCTGGAAACCGCCGGAGATCCGCGACAAGTAGGCGAATTTCTGGCGCTTGCTCTCAGCTGCACTCTCGATTCCGCTTCCAAGCGCCCCACCATGATCCAAGTCACGGCACAACTGCAACAAATCATGGACAAGCTCCATCTTCACGATTCACAGCAAAATTCAGCCATGCAGTTCAGGGAACAACTTAGGGTTTAGGGTTTAGGACACCAGTTTAGGGCACAACTTAGGGTTTAAGGTTTAGGACCCCAGTTTAGGGAACAACTTAGGTTTTAGGGTTTAAGGTTTGGTACAACAGTTTAGCGTTTACAGCAGTTTAGGGGTTTAGTGTCTAGGGTTTAAGGTTTATAGCAGTTTAGAGTTTAGGGTCTAGAGTTGAGAGTTTAGGTGCCAGGTTTAGAATAGTTTAGGGTTTAAGGTCTAAGATTTAGGGTTTAAAGTGCTAGGCTTCTTGGAACTACAATTGATTAGGAATCTTGGTTTAGGGTTTAGGTATCAAACTCCAAATACGAAACATTAGAAAATTTCATGTCCAAATGTTTCACCAACCCAAGTCCTTAGGAAGAGAAATTAAGTTTTAGGGTTTAAGGTTTGGGGTTTAGGTGCCAAAGCAAATCATTAAAGAATTTGGTTTAGGGTTTAAGTGTTTGGCTCTAAATACAAAGTATTAGCAAACTTATCCAAGTGCTTATTTATAAATTCATTCATTCTTCATTGTTGTGAAAGAAGGAAGCACCCAGCAACATGAATGGACCTTGAACTCAACAAGCTTTATGATTCACAAAATTTGTCCATATAATTTAGGGTTTAAGGTTTAGGTGACAATCTAGAGACAATTTATTAAGATTTGGTTTAGAGTGCAGCTATCATATTCCAAATATTAAAAAATGAAGTCTTTAAGGTTTACAATTGAAGGTATAGGTGTTTGGCTCCTTAAAAATATTAGGAAATTTGGATTAGGGTTGAAGTGTTAAGTTCCAAATGAAAAATATTAGGGAATTTTTTTTGGTGTTTTACGAACTTACAAGTTATAGGATAATCCATTGTTGTGTCCAAACATCTAACAAGGTTGAAACACCCAACATTGTGAAGGACCCTAAACCAAGCTTTACTATATATGTATAAATGTTGTTTATACATATAAACCCTAATATAAATGTTCAATTTGTTTAGGAATGAAGGTTACATTAACTATCAATTTAAGGTTTATTTTTAAAGTGGCACAACATGGCTTTAGGTTGTTGTTGTTTAATATTACAATTCATTTGTTTCGGATATTAAATTATACTTTAAAATTACAATCCATTTGTGTGAGATGCCTTGGTAAATGATATTTCAGTCTAAACAAACTTTTAGAGATCTTGTTCTTTTTACAACCCATTTAAATTCCCCGATTGGACATAATGTGTGGCCTTGGTATTAGGATCCTTGTTTGACCATATTTAAAGCCCTATTTTGAAAATTTTAGGTGTTATGCTCAACAATTCACGAAGAATCCTTCTAATAATATAATAAGCTCCTAACACAATTATTCACGAATTCAAGTAATTAATCAAAAAATTGTTAGAATAATCAACTTTGACTTGGGTCAAATTTCAAATCGTCAAGATTATTTTCAAGGAAAAAATGTGTAGAAGAAAATTGACGTTTAATTTACGTGCTATGTTTATTTGGACAATTTTGAATGTTTTTACCTCGCAATAAATAATGAACAACTAATGATGTAATGATTTTGGCCTTTATGGCAAGTTCCATCTAAGATTTTCTTGTGCCACATTTAGAACTTCTCATTTATATGCATGCATTTCTATGCCCACACATCATATGCACACATAATAGCACTTTAGACTTTAAACTTTAGACTAATGTTGGACTAATATCAACTTTTGAATAGACCATACTAAGTCCTAGTACTGGTTTTTTTTTTCCCTCATACATGGCAACAATTGGTATTGGGTATTTTTTTAGAGATTTCACATCAATTTGGTACTAGTATTTGATTCAAGGTTGAGTTTTTCCTAGTATATGGAAAGTTAAGCGTATATTGGTATTAATATAAAATAGGTATATATATATTATTTCAAGGCCCATACCAAACGAGTATTAATATAAGGCTAGTATTTCCTCAAGTCACACCTGACTAATAGGTTTTTCAATAGTAGAATTAATACTACTACAATATAACCAAGTTGCACCATATATATTAGTAAATCATTGTTGCAAATCAAAGGAAAACAAACTTTTGGAATTGGAAATCTACATGAGTAAAAATATAAAGTTCGATATATGGGTTGTTGGGTAAAAATTATAATTTAATTACTTATACAATCCGATTCTTTTTATTTTCAAAACTAAAGGGTATAAAAGGTGAATGCAAGCTATAATGGCTCACTTTTTGGGTTTCATTGTATTTTTTTGTAGGGTGTAATGAATTAACATGTTATAAAAGCATTTATATGCATAATTGGGACATGGTTTAAAATCCTCAACTTCAATAAGAAACTATTTATATAATTTGTGCATAATAAATGTTCACCCATTATGTAGTAATGGACTTTTGAAGTGAAAACATATGGACTGTTTCAACCATCTACATTTTCCATACACATGAAATTTTCAATATCAATTTTTTAAAATATGTTTTATTGGGACTTAACATTGGATAGATGAAAAAAACCACAAACATAGATTTGAAAACTTCATTACAAAAGTTTTAACCAAAATATAGTTATGGACTTTTAAATGATGAAAATTTGGACCTTATTTTCAAAAGTCTTTACATGGGTCATTTTTTGTTGGATTGATAATGGTTTTTCTTTGTAAAATGTATGTCAAAAAGAGGTCCAAATGGGTATAATTTCATATGAATTTAATTAGGTCATTAACCAACCCATAGTCCCCCATTTATGTTAATTTGACACCAAGTAATGGATTTTTAGGGACTTTTTATCTACCAAAAATGAACCATTTAACCTTGCATCTATGCTAAAACATTAATCCCAAATATTAGGGAATTAAAAAAAAAACATATGTACAATGGATATGATGTATGGCCAAATAATATAAATGAGATACATTATATATAATAAGAACATTGTATTTGTATGTGTATTTACTGCAAGATGACTAGTGCCATTTAATTGGAACATTATCACCTAGAAGGTAGAAGATTAAAGATTCTATGAACATGGTAAATCTTCTTTTGGCCCAAGGTTGAAAACTTAGTAGTTATTATTGTGGGAGTACAAGTGATTGGGTGGGGGCAAATGATACTTTTGATTTACACCTTGTTAAGAGACATCAAGGAAATAATATAGGAAGATATGTTGTGTGGGAGTAGATGTATCAATAAACATGTTATTCTAAACATTTTATCCTTGTGGTGAACAATATCTAGATGTGTCACAACTTCAATTAAAACTAGAAATTCAAAAAATATATACGATACCAAAATTTAATGCAAACATAAAATTTAAATTAAGTTTAGGATGATTTTAATATTTGGATATTAAAACATATGATAAAACTAAGGTTAGTAAATTTAATGTTCCTTCATAATACCCACCTAATTTAAACAATATCCTCTTTGATGCACGTATTGTCCTTAAATCTTTAAATGTCATTCACCCACTAGCTCATGTTTGAGCAAAATATTTATGCCCAAATCCTATACCAATGTGTAGTCTCTTCCCTATGGGTGCAAAGCCAACAAATAACTAACTCATCACGTAACAACTATGCCCTTTATCGCAAGTTCAAACTTCAAATTAAAAACCTTCCTTCAATGGATCTAAAAGTTCGATGCATTCAGATCTATGGAACATTTATATCCATTATATGCACACATAGTACCCCTCCATATGAGTCCATAGTCACAAAAACATCAGGTGTCAAATTCAAATAAAATTTTATGCCTAAATCCTACACCAAAGTGTAATCTCTTTCCCTATGGGTGCAAAGCCAATAAATGAATAAAACATGTCACATGACATAACAACCATAATATTGTCCATCTTAGATAATAATAGATTGATCTTTTTCATTTTACTAGAGTCATTTTCTCAACTTCCTTGTAAGTAAATAGCTAGGGTGTGCATTATGTTCATGAGAAGATCACTTTGGGATGTTTGGTAATGTGTTTTCCTTTCATACCTAGCATTAGAATATACAGTGGTTGATTAACAATTACATTATTTTTTTGCATCACTTGGGTATAATTGTACATTGTATTCAATTATTGGTGTGAAGAGAGGATGAAACTCCTCCACCATCTCCCCCTCCATCACCTCCGCCCCCTTCTCCACCACCACCTCCCCCTCCCTCACCACCTCCTTCACCCCCATCAATTAGTGATTAATTCCTTAAAGCCATACATGAACAAGTGCTTCACTTTGAAATATGTTAACATGTTGCAATGGATCAACAATGTGTACAAACTTCACAAATGACTCCTACAATTGTGCAAGGAAATGGCCAATGGACTTTATGACCATGGAATTAAATCAAACTTTCAAGATGTCATATAACTTTGGAGGTGTTATAATGAGTCCATCACCAACAATGTAAATACATTTATGTATTTCAAAAGAGATGGGGTTACAATTGTTGTTTTCAAACACTAATTATGCATTATAATAATTTAAATACAATGAGTAGTTTGAAGTTTCAAAATAATTAATGTATATTACTTTCGAGACTATTGTTGCAATGTAATTTGAAACGTTGGTATGTTTGTAATATTCAATGTTCAAGAAGTGCAATTAAGACCTTATATTAAAGTCTTATAAATAAAGTTTTTTAGTAAAGTAAAGACTTATTGTACGATCTTGTGATTTTGGTCAAGAAATGTTCCCGATGGTATTGGTTATGACATAAGTAACTTAGGAAATGATTATTCTAATTTGAAATAAATGATTTTGTGTATTAGGTCATCATAAGAATCCATGATTTGAAAATAAATAAAATTGGGGTGTAGTGTTGATAATATCAAATAATAATTTTTAATGTAAAATCAAATGTTTTCACTTATTTTATAAAGTTTCAAGTTTTATTTTGTTTTTCACACCTTACACGAATATGAATAATAAAAATACTAAACTTGATTGTACACATATATCTGTTGTTTTATGTTTACTAATGTAACAAAACTTTAAGAAAGATTAACCAAACAAGGGTTTTGGGTTCCTTGTTCTCCACTAATGTTTTCAAGGTTATGTAAAACACACCAAGGTTTTTTTCTTTGTTTTCAAGAACACATCCTTGAACATAAGACGGCTTTGTCAACTAAAAGGACCTTCCCACCATTTGCATGCAAATTACCTTTTCACATTCAAATAAATCACCTTTTGTGTTTTACATTAGAACGCACATTTCAAAGGTGTCTTGAAATTTTCAAGTTTATAATTAAGGAACGTCCTCGCGTGCATGCCTTCCCCCATACATTTGGTTGCAAATCAAATTCTTGGTTTCAAAACCATTATTGTTGTGTATTTAATTTTTAGTTTGAACATTGTTTCAAGCTAAATGTAGTACAAACAAGTCAGGTTCAAACATTGAATAAATAAGTAAATTTGCCTTGTAATTAATAGTGTTCATGAATAATATTTGTGAAAAACTTGAGTGAATGTTACATGGACATACATTTACAAAACATGATAATCGAGCCATTTGTTTCAAGCATTTGGCCAAAAAAATCAATGACCATTTAAGGAGAGATGAAACCTTGTGCCAACAAAATAGGAAGTCTTAGGCTCATGACCTTAGACTATCCGTGTAGTAAATTATTCAAAACATAATAATTATAATGAAATGAATGAATGAAATGAGGTGAAGGAAGGGGAGGTGGTGGTGAAAGATGAGGAGGCAGTGGTGATGGAGGGGGTGGGGGGGGGTGTGGTGAAAGAGGAGGCGGTGGAAGAGATGGTGGGACTTTGCATAAACCAAGGATGTAAATGTCTCCATTAGTGCATTCTTTTCCACAACCCCCACAATTATTGGAGTCATTCCAACTGTTGGTACAGTGCATGACACCTAAAGGTGACTTGTAAAAAAGTTTGGCGGCCAAATTTGGGCCAAAAATTTCAGCATAAATCCAAGGAATTTTTTAAAATTTGGGTTAGGGGATGTAGGGTTAGGGTTATGGAGTGGCACGACCTCTGCTCCTACTGGCGGGCCCGTGCATAGGCATGCACAAGCCCATACTACTTCGCCTTCACCCACATCCAATTCGCAGACAGTAGTGGCCACCATGGGGAGACTTAACAAATGAAAGTAGCAGCTCAAGAGACTAGCTGAGGCCAAACAGGCACATTGTGACAAGGATGAGTTTGGACACGAGGAGGAGGAGGAGGTGACTGTGTTCGATGGCGAGATGACCGTTGATGTTGACGTTGACAGTATGTTGTTTGGCAGGAAGAAGAACTTGAGTTTGAGGACGTGGAAGAGCCTAGTGAAGACGAAGCGGAGCAAGCGCAAGGACGGTTGGAGGAGTTACGAGTCCAGCTGAAGAGCAAACAGCCTGCCCGTTACGTGGGGAATTCGGAACGCTCAAAGCGCTAGCGTCACCATAAGCAAAGGAAGGTAGTTGTTGGGACTAAGAAGTTGACCTCGTTCTTTGCGCTTGTATAAATCCTTGTGGCCAAATATGGGCCGCCCCAGCCAAATTTGGACGAAAGTCATCAATTTCGACCGGCATTATCTCTGCCAAAAAAAAAGATTTTGACAAACGGGTTGCGTAACTTTGTTCAACATGTGAAGTACTGCATAAATACGCCGAGTTTTTGGGGTTACATGTTGTGTGGGAAGAATATTTAAGCTTGACATTTGGGGTCACCTTTAGGTGTCATGCACTATACAATTTCCATTGCAACAAAAAAATGATCCTAGAAATGGTTCCAAACACACATTGCCACAAGATGCACAATTGAGTGGATCCAATAAAAGATCAACACATTTGCCAGTACAACAAGATTTCCCTCCAAAACAATAATGAAGACCAAATACGGTGTAGTTTGGTGCTAGTAGAGTTTTGATCGATTGGCTTTTGATCTTATTTTTCAACCAAAAATGACTTTCAATAGGCTTGTGAACATTCATTGGATTGGCACCCATACATTCAACAAAAACTACAATTGGTTGTATGGACATGAATGCCACAAAAACAAATGTAAACCCCATGGGTTGCATTTTAAAGCTTGCCATTTTGGGAATCAAAGTTGTGTACTACTTAATTGTATGAAACACATTCCCAAAATCAACAAGATGAAAAAGTCAATACCCAATTCCACCAAGTTGGATATATTTAAAACTACATGATCTCTCAAGCTACTGTAGACAAATCCAATCAATGATGAATGAAATACAACACATTAAGGTTCAACAATTTGCTATGTATTTATAACGTAATGATACAAACATAATAAAATAATAGGTTCTCTTGATTTGTTGATGATTGAAATCATGGCACATTGTCAACATGGAAGACATGAATCCAATATGGTTTTAATAGACATTAATGGTTTTAAACATTCAATACAATTCATGATGTCTTCCCTACATACCATACCCCCATTGATTTATTGAGTTTGCCACCAATTTGTCAACTTATGAACATTTTCAAATGTTTTTTCACAAACAATAATATCATAATAAATGAACAATTTTGGTGTAAATTAAATTATTTTTCATATTGCCAAACTTTTGAAAATTGATTTATTCCTTGTGCCAAAATATTTATAAAATTAATTAATTTGCAAGTTTTTCATTATTGGGTTTGAATTGTAGACCTTAAAAATCAAGAACTTAATATTAAAATAGTTTAGACACACTAGACTATTCCATAAACACAACATAATTTTATTTTTATTTTTTATACCCATCACATGTCAAAAATTCCAAAATTTAAAAACTAAGTGCCAAAGTTATAATTATAATTTAAACTAATTATATAACAATTTGTTGCCGAATCCAATCAAGGAGTACGATATAAAGATGAGTCTATAAACCGATGCAAGCCCAATCCACTAACATGGTGGAATTGGATGTCGGCAAGTATTTACAATTACTTTTTCATTATTCAATTCAAAGTGCATGAAAAATGTGAGAAGAATAAACCTTGGAGAGCTTGTAAATATGTTAACCAAATCATGGTACATATTGAGAACATGTAAAAGTATGGATTTCCCATGCCCCAAATTAAACTATTATTGATTTGCATATCCCATATATATATTCTAAAACTTAAATGATTTTTTGTTCAAACTTTGATTGATTTTCAAAAATTCAAAACCCTAAAGGTGAATCATCATTCAAGGTATTACTAGTGGCATCACCAATCTTGTTGGGATTTCAAGTGTTGCTTCATAAATCATCACCTATTTCCTTAAAACATGAATGATGCAACATATGTCACCTAAATGGTACCAAATGACTTTCCATTTTTCCCCCTTTTTAAAGATGGGCACTTTTTTTGTTTTGTTATTACTACTATTGCCTTATGTCTCAGCTCACTACCATTACCACAAAGGGGCCAATAAGGTGGCATGTCCTTTATGCAAGAATTTTTTAATTTTGTAATACATAAGGGGCCTTTTTGGTACTAATCTAGTTAGTGATCACAATCACCTTAATAAAATCGCCACAATCACCAATTTACTTATCCACAATAACCCAATTGGGTATTATGGATAACATGTAACATAGCTTAATAATGTTGAATTGAAACCACAATCAGTTACAAAGTGGGATTGAACCCTAATTCCACTCGGCCTATTGACTTGGTATAATTTTTATGTTATTTCCCACATTTATCATAATTATGTAAAAACTAAAATGCTTATTGATTTTAAGCACATGAAAAGTGATATATGGTTGTAGATATTAGCAATAAACCCATATAGTTTTGCAATCAACCATGAACAAATTACACTATGAGCATGAATCATTAAAATGTTTTAGCAAAAGTGTTCATTGTGACCCAATGAACAGTTGTAGGGAAAATAAGGTATGGTAAAAAAAAAAAAAATCATATTTCACACATTATTGCATAATATAAAACTACAATTATAGGAACAATGCATAAATAGTAGCTTCAGGGATTTTGGCCCCTAGGTAATAATAATATGTTTAATTTTATGTGAGGGTTTCTGAAAGATGACATTTTTTGGCTTGTGTTGAAGAAACTTGAGAGTAGTTATAGAATTATAATATCTTGAAGGATTTTGGTTTCTTTTAGAAGGTTTTTTGAAGATGAGGTTTTGTCAAAACTAGTCAGGAAGGAACCCAAGGTTCTATCAAATTATAGCAATAGCTTAATCAAAAGGTTTGAACTCTTCTTCGAAAGCTAGAATGATATGATAACATTATTTAAACCAATGTTGGGTTAGTGCCCATTTTGGAGGGTAAGAATTGTTGATTTTGGTTTCAATTGATAAAAACCAAATCTGAACCAAGATTTGATTTTCAAAATTAGAATGGCAATCAAAATCAAAAATAAAATAAAATTTAAGGAAACTAGATCCAAAATTGGATTTTTGGTTTTCTTTATGAGTGAAAGGTCCAATCACGCTAATAAAAGTCACACTCCTCCCTTTATACATTGTGTTTTTTTCACTGTTTTTTTCAAAAATATTCTTAGTATATTTTCAACGTATATATATATTTTTTAATTTCAATTTTTTTTAATATTAGTATATTAAGGTTTGAATTTTTTTTCAAAATTATGTTATTTAAATTTTTTAATTGTGTTTTGTGTGTTTTTATTGTTTAATTGTTATTTAAAAGTGAAAGTTACATAACATTATTTGTCTTTTCTAGGACTACCCATTTGTGCATTTGTGGATTGTGAAACATATAATTTGAAACAAGTGGCTCATATTTGTGTAATGACTTTGCCCCATATGGCCAATTTAAATGAACAACAATCAAAACAATGAATGTTTCATGAAGTTCCCAAAAAATGAACTTGAATTCACAATAAAATTTGATGAATATTTTCTTAAATGTGAGACCAAATGTTTTGACCCATAATGGCAAGTTCAAACTTAAGAAAATTAAATAAGAAATTTTTCCATGAAGTTCCTAAAAAATGAATTCACAAGAGGTAAAATAGGAAATGAAATTCTCAAAAAATCAAACTGACAACAACTAAAATAGGATGTGTGTCATGATGTCTTAAAAAATCAAATCACAATAGTTAGATCACAAATTTTCCATCTCACAATTTGGTAATCAAAATCATGTGAAAATTGTTTTTTCATGGGTTTGTATGACATCATGCATTTAAAACATGGATGATGCACATATAAGTAGGATGAAATATCTTACTTAGTAAAATATCAAATTTGTGATTAGTAAAATAAGAATTTTTTCATGAAGCTTTGAAATTTTGAACTCATTGATCACTATAGCACTTGGTAAACATTAATCAAAATGTCAAACCAAATAAATCCAAGTTCCTAAAACTTGAACTCACAATTCATAATAATTATTGGTGAACATTTTTCAAAATGGAGGACCAAATAAAAACTACATTGTTTCTTAGTCTTTCAATTATAGGTGGAGCTAACAAACACCCTCTTTTGTTATGGAGGAAAACTTACAAAAGAATGAGGTGAAAATAGCAAATAATCAAAGTCTTATAACTAGCCCACCTTGAACCCATAACCAACATGCCTCATAAAAGCTTAGAATCATGAACTAAAGGAATTGATAATCCAAAAAATTTGACCCCAACCCTGAAATAGATGGGTTTTAGTTTTTGAAAATATTTCCTAGACCTAGAACTACTACTAGGTCATCCATTTTATTAAAAACATGAAACTTGAACTCAATGAATCCTCAAAACACCCCCCACCAAACAAATAGTGGTTTAAGCCATGTGTTGTTTGGTTCTTGATCTTGGAACAACCTTCAATTTTAGTTTATTATTATTATTTATTCATTGATAAAAACTTTGGTGCAATTTTTGGAATAGTTCTTTGGATTATTCAAACCTCCAAAGTCTTCCCCCAAAAAATTGGAGTTCAATCCAATTTAAGACTAGGTTTAGTTCTATTTACATTGCATCCAACTAAAATTAAAAACTTGCCTAGACATCCACTCTCATGGAGTGGGGTATTACCATAGTACAAGGACAAATTGAGCACATGTTTGTTGAATAAATAATTAAGTTTGAAGATTCCATGTCAAGAAACAGAATATTACAAAATATTTTTCAATTAATATAATTTGTGCCCAAGCCACCAAGGTATTATGGTAGAGTAGGAAAAAATTAGGGAAATACAAAATCAAGAAAGGAAAATCATGACCATCAATGAGTTGGTAGCCACTTGGGTATCAGTTTAATGGTAATTTTATCTTGGGATTAAATCAAAATGATATGATGGCATAATTTTTTTCCCTTTTGTTTAGTGATGTAGTGTGTAACTAACACCACCACAATTTATTTCATAAGGTTTGTTGAAAGTTGGATTTTCGTAACTTTAAAAGCAAGTTTTAATTTATTTTTTAAAAATATGTACTCGGGATTCCAAGGGAGTTCATCAACATGATGAAGATTATGTTTTTGGATGTCAAGGCCAATATCATAATCAATGGGAAATTGTCCAAAGGATCTGCAATCAAATGAAGGGTGCAGCAAGGTGTTAGCACTCTATTTGTTCTTCATCATTGGGGAAACCTTTAATGTGGTGATCCATGAAGGTCTCACAATTAACAAAATTCAAGGGGTTCAACTTTTTATATCAATGAAAGATCAAGTGATAACATAATATGTTGATGATACTAGCTTTGCAATAAAAGCTTTTAGGTGGGTGTGGCACGACTAGCACAAATACTATAACTTTTCAACCATGCCTTGGATTTTCAAATTAATCAATCTAAATCAATTGCATTTTGGCTAAGGGGCATGTAGAAAGACCAACTTAAATAGTTTGGACATTTGGTTGGATGTGGGCCAACTTGAAAGCCATCTTTAAGTTGCTTAGGACACATTTCAATCTTTCCCTAGATTTGGTGGAGGTGAAAAAGTTATTGTTGGAGAAGGTTTGACAAAAACTAACCTATTTTTCATAGATTTCATAGGTCATGATTTGGTAATAATAATCATGTGAAATTTGCTTTTCATAGGTTCATATGGAATAAATATAGGGGTCATTCATCTACTTATATTGTTTGAAAATCAATGTCATGTGCTTGTTTGTATTGTTTAAACATAGATTTTGTATGTATATTCCTGTTGTTTACACATGAAAGTCATACATATGACTTTCATGTTTAAACGATATGAATCCATGAAATAATAAATTTCACACAAATTCAAAACGAAACCATGAAGCTTATAAATTTGTGATGTTGGTCAACAATAAAGTTATTGCTAGCATGAAAGAAGGTAGTGGTCAATAATATCCTCCTTTCTACCTTACAATATTTTGTCAATGTATGGGGAGGAATTAAGGAAGGATTTTTAAAAAAACTAAATATCTAAATAACTATCTATGGGTTATCTCAACAAATATTTACATATGTTGAATAGCTTCGGATTAGTGTTGTGAGAAAATAAATGATGGTGGTTTAAACTACCTTATGGACCCAATAAAGGCCATGAATGCATTTTTTTCCAAATGGGTTCTACATCCATTTGAATTGGGAATCTTTTAACTTACAAGAGCTTTTGAAGTTTAGGCTAAGGAACGTTGAACTTCATAAATGAGGAAAATGGCCCCCTAACCTTAAGTTGTATGTCCAAATAAACCACAAGGGAGCCCTTGGTTTGGCCATTTGGAGCTAACTAAAGAAGGCATGGGCTAAGATGGCAAAGGAACTAAAGCCTAACTATTCAAAATCAAAAAAGAGGCACTAGTTATTAGCTTTTGTTGGAACCTTGGATAGGGGGTTTCTCAAAAGGGGAAACTACTAAATTACATTCCTTGCGCTAGATTGCCATTGTGAACATTTGGGGAACTGCTAAGGGCATATTTGTTATTGTAAAAGATATTAAGGAAAGTTTGTGCTTTTAAAAAAAAAAAGATAAGGTGTGAAAGGATTGTTTTTAAGTTGGGAAAGCTTACAAAAAATGCAAGATGGCTACTACATGGCATGGGAAATGAGATTATTAATTCCTTGTATAATATGCCAAACTAGTTCCACCTTTAGTCCTGAATGCAGGTTGGTTGCACAACAATTAAACATCCCAATAAAAGTGAATTTACACTTAATTGGGGCATAATTTAAAACATTTACACCATTTAGAAACATATGAATAATTGCCAAAAGGAATTTGGGTTGCATTAATGAGAAAGTGGCACAAGTTGGGTGGTGGAAATCATTAAAGGTCAAAGAAAGGTGTGTTTCTTGGTGTTTTGTGACAAGGTGGGTCTTTGGAAATTGACCTTAAGGTATACTCATGGAAAGGAAGGGAATCTCTACTATCTTTTATCACAATGTTAAGAAACTCCATGCTTAAGACTAATATAATGCAAAAGAGGTGGAATGAACTCTTACCACTTAATTTCAAGTTAAGGTGGACCAACACATGAAAATAATAATAGAAAAGAAAAGAGGTTGTTTTCATATGAGCTATATGGAATATGGTAGTTGCCATAAACAAGTCATTCAATTACACTTGCCCTTTCTTTGGAATTTATAGCAAATCAATCTTGCATAGATTTGGGGGAATGTTAGCATGCCTAACGCACATGGGGTTATGTTCACGAAATCCTATATTACTTAATGGGTGGAACCAAGTCCGCCCAATAGGCCACAACTATGCAATGGAAACATTATGTTTTTATTACCAAAATTCCCAAAACATTTCACAAGATAGTAGGATCATGTTCATTTCTTAGGATGATCACATTTTAAACCATTTGGATCCAATGGAATGACTTGGTCTTTATTAATAAAGAATGGCAAATTGGTAGAATCTAAAAAATTATTTGGGATGCCTTGATTGATTATGGTAGGGTGGTTTAGGATAGATGTTTGAGGTTAATCAAGTGTTCTCTAGGAATTAGAGGAAGTTCCTTGGAGTTTTTGACAAGAGTTGGGGAAGAAACCATGTAATTTGACCTAGATTAGATAGAGAGTTAATGGTATTATGATAAGTTGAGAAGAGGCTTCAGTAATTAGGTTGGTGTTTGAATGCACGGTGATGCTCCCCTAGGTGCGGTTGGTATTTGTGTTTTTTCAGAATGGATTTTCTCATTTGTGCCAAAAAAACCTTATACTTATGTGGTTAAAAAACTTAGAGCTATTTTTAAGAAAACATTAACTTCATCCAAGTTTCAATTTTAGCAAGAGACAATCTAATCGCCCATATGCAAATTTTATATCGACAAATTTTTAATTTCTAATCTAGATACCTATCTAGAATCTAAACATGAACCTTCTAGTGTCATTAGTTTAAATTAGGTTTATTATTTTTGAGTTTTAGATTGGTTAGGGAACTAATTAAAAAGTGGACCTTTGTTACTAAGGACCATTTTAAATGAAGGTCTATGTTAGAAGTTTTGTGATAATTACATGTTTTTATTTTAGTTAACATAATTATTATAGATAACTTAGAATAATTGGGGTTGGAATTAATTCTATTGGGAATGTGATTCTAGACATTTCGTGTTAGGATACAATCCTTTTGTTAGTGGTTTCAAATCACTTTTGGTGATTTGAAATTCCATAACATAGTGTGTTATGTTTTTCAGTTTTTCTTATGTTTGTGTAGCTTTTCATTACACATGGTGTTTGTGTTTTGTTTTCTATGTTTTGGGCTTGGATTCCTATGTTGTTGTAAGTGAACTTGTTTTGAATCACCAAAAGTGCAATTTAGTTTTGTTTGGTGTTGTAGTTAGATTTAATGGATTAAACATTATTTTGTGTTTCATTTTTTGCATGATTTATAAATTATGTTTGCAAAAGTTTTATTCTAGCTAAAAATTATAAATGTTCATAGCTTGGTTTGAAAAACCTTCGAAAGTAATTTTGGTCTTTTTTTGAGTGACTTTCATTAACACTTTGTGAGGTGTTGAACCCCACTAGGGGTTTGGTTACCCCGAAACATGGAGAAAAAATATGCAAGAACTATTAAAGGGATAGCCATTGGAAACACTTGAAAGGTGTGACAAAAAAACACAAAGGCAACCCATTCGAAGACAACCATTCTAATTACACACTAATTGGAACATTATAAGGTTGGGAGCCATGCTTATCCAATTTGATGATGATGGTCGAAAGTTTGTGGTGGCATATGCCAATTGGCCCGACAACAAGATAGAAACCAACTACAACTCATATGAAGGGGAATGCCTTATAATTGTTTCATTAACACTTTGTGAGGTGTTGAACCCCACTAGGGGTTTGGTTACCCCGAAACATGGAGAAAAAATATGCAAGAACTATTAAAGGAATAGCCATTGGAAACACTTGAAAGGTGTGACAAAAAAACACAAAGGCAACCCATTCGAAGACAACCATTCTAATTACACACTAATTGGAACATTGTAAGGTTGGGAATCGTGCTTATCCAATTTGATGATGATGGTCGAAAGTTTGTGGTGGCATATGCCAATTGGCCCAACAACAAGATAGAAACCAACTACAACTCATATGAAGGGGAATGCTTTATAATTGTTTGGGCAATTTCATCATTCCAATGTTACTTTTATGGTAGTTCTTTCACCTTGGTTATTGATCACTAACCTTTCAAGTTTTTTATGGAATTAAATTAACTCATAGGAAAGTTAATCAAATGGGCATTTATTCTGTAGGAATATGATTTTGATGTTATTCACAAGGTTGGTAGGGTTAATCAAAATGTCAATAGGTTGAGTCAAAATTCACGTTCCAACGAAGGAAAGGATCCACATGAGCTTGGTGGCATGATGATATGGATTTGGAGGTGGTACTAAGATGGCATACTTTTGCATACTTATGTACCTTGTTGGGATGTTCTAGGGATGTACCTAAGGCAAGACCGAGTAATGGGGATTCCTAAGAAAAGGATATTGAACCAAAGGGCAATGGTGTTTTGGATATACATGATGATTTATTTGTTATTGCATATTTACAAACAAGTGGGGGTTTTGGTTGGATTAACACCCAAGGAGCTAAATTGGGTTATGCACATGGTTAAACAATTTAAATGGGAAGGTAATTCCCTACTACGGGTGTGGATAGATGGATGAATATGGGTAATACTTTGCACATAACAATGTGAGGGCCTTGTCAGCATGCTCACCAAAAGTTGGGTCATTTTGGGGTTCAACAAACTTATAATTTGCTCCAAACACAATACTAATGGTGAAGGATGTAATTGCAAGTTTAACATTTTCTTTTTTGGTGTATGGTGTGTGATCAAATTTAAACATCATTCAATGCACCTACACCTCATCTACAACCCTTACTAATTATGGGGCTAAAATATCGATGGAGTTTGGATTTTGCAAACTCATTGAGTTTGACACCTTGACATAACCTATATGTTTTGGTTATGATCGAACATTTCTCCAAATGGTTGGAATTGGTGCCATTGTTGAATCATAGCAGTGAAAGATCTACCTATGCATTTTTGGACATAATGTTTAGTAGACTTGGTGTTCCAATAGAGATTTTTACTAACCAAGGCATGAAAATCCGTGGGGAATTCCAAGAGTTGTGTGAGAAGGCGTTGATAGATCATTAGATTTTTTCATAGGATCATCTCGAAGCAAATGGGTTAACCAAACAAATGGTACAAACAATGAAACAAGGATTGCATAAGTATGGCCTCCAAAAAGGTCATACTAGAGATTGGGACCTCAAGTTACCATGGTGGGTCATTAGAAATAGGTTCAATTAGCAAGCCTCTTTTACATCATTTTCACCATATTTTTTGTTAATTTGTCATGACCCTAAACTACCAACCTCCATTCGATGTGATGTTATGGTAGTAATGAATTTGGATGATCCTATAATGTGGTTTCAAGCATGTGAACAAATAATAGTTTTATTCAAAAGTGTGATGCTTATGGCTATGGAGAATCCAACAATTTCTTGGCACCATGATACTTTTCAGTATGCCACAATTCATGGAGGTGGTATTAACCTTAGATTCATAAATTTGAGCTTGGAGATTTTGTGTACTTGTAGTAAACAATATTGATTACTTTGGATGTGACCACAATATGTGTTATTTTACATGTGCAAAAGGTCCTACCTTTTGGAGTTTTATTGTTGAAAGATTGAAATGGTCAGAGACATGGAAGGATCACATGCATGTGTAATGTCATCTTCCTCATATGGATGGTTAGATTGACCTTTATTTGGTAGTTATTCTTGTTAAACTTTGTTGTATGTTGTATGGGCAAGCCATAGGGGCGACCACCATGTTGATTTGTGATCAATGTTCACAAGATTGTCATATGGGGTGTTTGACACCACCATTGCAAGAAGTTTTGGTTAGCAAATGATTTTGTCCTTAGTGCACCAAAAAAACCTAAGTTTTTATTCTTATAGTTAGATGGTAGGAAATTCCCTAGGTTTCTTTAATGGGACACACAATCGGCTAAGGATTTGGGGGATTACAAGTAGGCAATTAACGATGGGACTCCCATTTGCACCTAGCCTATTGGGCTTTTCACCTTAGAACCAATGTGTTTTCCTTTGAGAAATAGTCCATAAGAGTTTTTATGTTGCTATTTGGTTTCAAGGGATCTTAGCCCCAAATAGGGGGACAATTCGGATGGATGTATTAAGTTTATGAGGTGTGATGTTGTTTTATTTATGGATGTTGATAGTGATGGTTACAAGCATCGGCAATTGGACATCCAAGGTCCAATGAAATAGAACAATCCTACATATTGGATGAGCCATAAATTGGACCCATGCCCCTTATATGAGGGTCCAAGACCAAAAAGTGGAAACCAAGGCTAAACCTACATGGCACCATTTTGGATGGAAAACTCAATTGGTTTGAACCAAAAAACAAGGCTTAAAAGGGGAGCTCATGGTTTGAAGAACCTAGATGCAAGCTAGGGTCCAAGGCAAGATCCACCTCAAGGACTCAATTTGCTTCCAATGAGTCCAAATTGGTTCTTAGGAATTCAGACCCTAGACCCCCATATAAAGTGGGCCTAAGTTAGACCCTTGTTGCTGCAATCCTTAGTTATGTAGGTGTCAATCAGCTTGTGGGCAGGCAAGTCTGGGTCTATGTCTATGAATTAACCTGATTTCAGTTTTTCTTTTTTTTTTAAAAACTTGAAAACACGATTTCGATACATATAATGGATTTTTTGTGAAAAGAAATAGCCCTAATTTGCCAGATTTTGGGAAAAAAAAAGAAACTAAAATTGCCAGATTTCTACAACAGGTTCTTAGCAGATAGCCAAAATATAACAGAATTCTTAAGTTTTTTTAATAAATTTTCATGTCTGGTCTATAGCCAAATTTGGTTAAATCTTTTTGTGGATGATTGCCCCTTTGGCTACCTCACAAAATCTCAAATCTCAACATCCAAATTAAGATTTTTCCAACTTGTCAAATCTTACAAATTGGAAAATCTCAAATCTCAACATTTCGAAATGTTCATCAATATTTTCTGCACCATATAATATGATTCTTTGTTGCCATGTGGGCAACTTGTTCTAAACCCAAGTTACCACATGGGCAATGTAGCCAATTTTCCAATAATAATAATAATAATAATAATCCATATTCTCATATTCCAATTCATTACACGAAAAATTGGCTATTGATGGTACCAAGGTACAACTAATGCCAAACTCTTTCAACAAGTTTACAAAAAAAATAATTTAAAAGATTCTTTAATTTTCCTTGACAAGATTTTGTGCCTTGATTTTTTTAAAATTTTTTTTGAGAATTTCAAAAATTCTGAAAATGATTATAATATTATTTCTCACCTTGGGTGTGTCCCATATTTCAGTAAAGCCTAGTCCATGGGCTTTACTTGGTGTAAAGACCATGAAATTATTTGCTTTGCATTTTTTTCCCCCGTGATACTCCAAGGGTATCTAGCAGATATACACGGAGTTATGGGGAAAAAAAAAGAAAAAAAAAATAGGGCAGTTCTTTCAAAAAACTTAATACTCACTGTTGTAGGCAATTACATTTTTGGAAAAAAAACATTTTCTGCTGCCCTACACAAAAATTATGCTCTATAAGGCTACCTCTAAATACACTATGAACTTGTCGTAATGTTGGAATATGATTTTTTTGTTTTTGGTCAATCCCAAACTTGTTTATTGTCATGATATTTCCTCTTTTTTTAATCAATTAATTTTAAATTAATAACTACTTATTGGTTTATTAAATTTCAAATGAAAAATAACTTGGTAGATAAAATTACAACATATCTTTCTACAATTTTATTATTATTATTTTTTTCCACCCATATGTTTATTTAACCTTGATTTTAAGACAAATTAAAATAATTCTTACAAGGGTGATTTTTGGCACACCTACATTTAGGTGCATTCACACCTAAATGTTAAGTCAATGTTAAGTGAAAAATATAAGTGGTACCCAATGTTAAAATGGGTGATTGTTTAATATTAATTAATGAATGTTAAACTTAACATAAAATTGTCGTGATAAAATAGGGTTTAGGGTTTAGGTTCTAAATGACTAGCTTGTGTGTTAGGGGACTTTATTACTAGAGTCCTTATTAAACCCACCCAATAATGGGTACCAACAACAAAAGCAACCCAAAGCCCTGTGTAAAAAGACCATTAAAAGTGGGTTTAGATGGCTTTGGTACCATCTCTACTTCACATGAGCCCCATATGAGCTTTGTCTTTCTCTCTTTCTCTCTTTCTCCCTCCCTCCTCCTCTTCCTTTGAAACTGGTTGAATTTTAGAAGAGGAGAGAAAGACAAGCTGATTGATGTGTGAGCTCAAAAGGGTTTTAATTCAATGACAAGAGAAAACAAGGAAAACAATTAAATTTTAAATAAATAAATGAAGCCTGTGAAATGAAAGCCTCTCTGGTATCCTACTTACATGAAGTTGCAAACTCTCTTTTATATAACTAATTAATTAATTAATTAATTATACTTATTTCTTTCTCTTTACTCTTACTTTAATATTTTTCTCTTTTACTTTCCAGCCACAAAGATGGTGATGATGAATCATTTAATTACATTCAATCTTAAACTTCCAAATTCTTTTACAAAAAAAGGTTGAGTGCTCCTTTTTCTTTTTTCTTTTTTTTTTTCTTTTTCAGACATATGAAGAAGTGGGTTGTAAGAGTAAGATGTCTGTTTAGTAATCTTCTTCAACAACTAAAGGAAAAAAGGGGATTAAAAAAAAAAAAATTTAAAAGAAAAGAAAAAAAAAGAGAAGAGAAAAATGGACCAAAGACCCAAATCATGTATTTTTCTTGTAAGCACTTTTAGTAGGTAGGGTTAAAGATTGTGCCCCGCACCAAGCATAGGCATAGGTGGGCAAAAAAGCTCATGGGGTGCTTGTGATAAGTTAGCCAAACACTTATCATCCATTCATCACATGACCTATGATCAAATGCATAGAAGGAGACATTTTTGTTAATTTTTTTTCTTACTTCCAACTATTTGATCTTGAAAATGTGTTTGGTAATAGGGATGACAAGTAACATTAGTTAAAAAAGAATTGTCCCTTTATTTACAAAAATTGTCTGGTAATAAGGTGGGAGTTTTCACAATTCAATGCAAAAGGATGCACAAAAAAGCTCTAAAATATTTATGTTCATGAAACTTTAAGTGTTTGGTGAAAGGTGTGTTTTAAGACATATTTGCAATTTTTTCAATTCATCATGTTTGGTGTAAGGTTTAGGTATAAGCTTTAACTTGTCACAACTAAATGCACCAAAATGAACATAATTAAGGGTTTGATATAGGGTCAAGAGATCTTGCGGTTCATTATGTGAAGATAATGTTTGGTGATGGGAGGACATTTCTTAAACTAAAAGGAATACATTCACACCATAAATACCCTAAAAATTATCACTATCTTTCAATGCACATATAGCTAAAGAATCATAGAATCAAAGGACACATTCTTGCTTTGGGATATTTCTACTCAAAATTAATGAATAACCTACATTTTGCATTTCCTGTCAAAATAGGAAAAAACACAATCTAAATTTTAGAATTCCAAGCTAATTGCAATTATTCAACAAGTCATTCACAACCTTTACTCATTTCAAGCATGTCCAAACTATCACAAAGTTACAAGGATGAGCTCGAAAGCTTCATAGATCTTTTAGTTCATAGATCATGACTACTAAAACCTAAAATAAAAGAGGAAAACGTAGATGTGAAAGTAGATTAACAATCTAATAAGAATATAATTTCATACATAGACAAAGTCTACAAGAAGAAGTATAGCAAATATGTGTATTATCATTGACGTCAACAATTTTGTAGTTTTCCCACACACCAAAGAAAAAATGTTATTGTAGGAAGGAGAGTAGGCTATCATTGATTTCAACATGTTGCAAGACATAGAAGGTTCAAGTTCACACTTATGACTTGCATAAAAACAATATCAAATATTTAGATTGGAAAAGCTTTGCAAATTTTTAAGATTCCAATTCTTTTAGTGTAGTGAGAGAATGGCATGTTGTGTAATCCTATCTTTATCTAACTAAATTTTTGAGTACATGATACATGATAGGAAATGCAAGGGCATATCACTTATGGAGTGTAAGTGTGAACGACTCATTTGCTAGATGTTAGGCCCAAAAAGATTAGTTTCACAAGATGTTTAATGTGCCTCATAGGAGTTCTTTGTTGAATCAAATGACTTTGAACAAGGAGAATGTTCCACCTCAACTTACATCACGCCCAAGAAATAAATTAACGAGGAAGAATAAGGCTTTATTACAACACAAGAATCACATTGACATATGAAGATTTGGAAGAAGCCATAGACGTGATCAAAAGAAATGTAACCTCCTTGAGGAGGCGCCAATAGGCATTGGAACATACCACTAACATCACTTTCTAATCACCTAAATGGTACAACCAACTCTAAGAAAGTTAACCCATTAGGTGTCCTCATAAAATAACAAGATGGAGTTATCATTGCCTAGATTCTAAATATGCAAAAATGTGAACCATCTATATCATTGCAAAATTCAAGTTGAAAGTCATATAACTCGCTTAAACTCAACTTACACCATTTCAAAAAGGAATACCCAAAAACATTTAGTGGTATTGGTTTAAGCAGAAACATCCAAAGTTGACAATTTTTAATAAGAGTTTTTCCAAGGAATAGAAGGGGTTCAATCATAGGATGTTAAATTGCAAAGTGCAAACTAATCTTTGATAGTTATTGAAAATTTCAAGGATTACCATAACACCTTTGCCATTCTAGCAATAATTAAATTATTTTCAATAAATGTTTTTTTTTTTTCAAAATTAATTGTCCACAATGTTGGAACTTCTAAAAATTATATTGTTGTTTATTGTACATGGTTATTTTTTTTATTCCAAGTTTAAATGGCCAAGTCTTGAAAATATCAAAATTTTACAAAAAAATTATTGTTATTGCAATAGTATATATATATATGAAGGAATGGCAAAGTTACTACAATAATCATATTTGGTTATTTCACCTATTACCTCAATACCTAGGTTGGTTCAGTAACAAGGTGCCTAGTAATTAAATTTATTTTGTTAGTTATGTTCAACAATAAAAAATGATAATATTCTACAATTCAACATTATATTAATAATGAAGCTATTACATTTAAAATCTTGATTCAAATTTTTGACATGACAAGCATGTATTTTTTTATAAATTGTAATAATTCCAAGAAATAATTGATTAGTGTTTAACCAAACTACCTCCTATGGTACTTGCATAGGAAAAACCGTAGTTCTCCCCCAATATTTCAAATTTATACCTATTCAAACATGTTTCTTAAAACATTTTCACTAACAACTATAAAATGGCATGTATTTCAAATTTTGAATGAGGTAAACCTCATATTGATGTGAAAATGGGTTACACAATCAATTTGCGCTCAACTAATATAGGTTTCAAAATATTGGCCAAAAGAATTTTATTTTTTTTGCATTGGTTGGCAACATTGATTAACTAGACATTGATTGCGATTGATTAGACAATGTTTGGCCCACATGTGACATATATATGTTCTCTTGATGTATATTTTCCAATATTTATTGTTTATGGGAGGGGAGGGGCAAACATTAATTCTAAATTGTGATATGGTAAATACTAATTGCCATCTCAAATACAACATTGTTGGAGCTATTATTATAAGCCCAACATATTTAAAACAATTGTAATCATTGACCCACATAGACAACAAGGATGGAAAATTTGGAAATAAACATCAAATATCCCCATGAGATTCCAAATTAAAAAATCCAATAGCATAATTGATCTATATTTTCTTTTTAAATTTCATTAAAATACTATTGAGGCTTTTCCATGTCCATCCAAAAAATACTCTTCAAACCAAATTCAAAGAGAAATTCCTTACTCTTTTTATGAAATGTGAATTATGGGTCACATTAGGCAACATGACTAGTTTTCATATTCTCATTGCTCCAATTTGAAACTTTTAGAATATCCATTTATATGGATTAAATTTTTTTTATAAAATTCATCAAATTTTCCATAAATTTTTTATGAAGTTTTTTCATTCAATTTTTAATTAATCTTCACCAAATTTGATAAGAATGTAAAGTACCTTAAGGCCCCCTTTATACTAGATCCTTAAATCCCATGACCATTAAGGAGAAGACATAGATACACTCAAAGGATATTATATGGAATTGATAAACAATTAATTTGGTAATGAATAAAAATTTTAAAAATTTGTTACTTGAACAATGCATGATGCAAATTAAGCATGAGATGAAATTGAAATATAAGGATCACAACTTTTGTTGACAAGATCGAGGGGTGATAATTTTTTTTCCCCAATTAAACCTTCTATAAATTGATCTTAGATAATCTTTTAATGGTTTCCACTAACGACAATTTAACAAAATTATTAATGACTATTTTTCGAAAAGCTTTTGTTGATTTTGTTTTCTAAAAGCTTCTACCAATTAGACTTTTAAAGAACTTCTATTAACTATTATTCTAAAACTTCTAGAAGCCTCCACTAAATACCTTACAAAATTATAAGCATATTTGTTAATGCTTTTGTTAGAAACTTTTTTTTGGTTTACCATTTGTCACAATGACCATTGAAATAAAAAAAATCTCTAATTGGAGGAAAAAAGCTTGCCAAGATATAAATTCACTTTACACAAAGATAAAGGCTTAAGGGACCAAGGAAATGTGATGGATGAAAAATGAACATTAAATGTAATGTGGATTTAATGTTTCATGAACTAATGGATTTCATGCTAGGCCCATCTCAAATAGGTGGGCGTTCCATCCATTAAAGCATGAATCCAAAAAAAGTTGTGATTGGTCTAAAAGAAAGTTTTAATAATTTTTTTGTTTGTTGCTAGTTTTGACGCAATACCCATCACAATACATTTAAATCAAAAATAATAATGAAAGGCAATTTACTACTAATTTTTGAGGTAGTTAATATTGGACCCATTTTCTTCTATTTCTTAAAAAATAATAATAATAATAAATAAAATCATGTTGTCCCTTATTGAAACTTGCAGCAATTTTTTTGGGCAATTTTGCAAGTCAAAATTTGTGCAATTGCCAAAAATCTGATTTCAATTTAGACAAAGGATTTTTTTTAAATTGAAAATTTGCTAAACAAGGAAGCTATTGGTACTAAATTTGGAAGTGGTTAGAATTGACACTTGGGATTATTTTTTTTCATTTTTTCAACAATTGTCTTCTCATTTTATCCCCTTTTAGAACTTGCGATGATTTTCTAATTACATAGAATATCAAGCTAAACCATAGTGTAAAGAGGGCATAAGTAAGTTATCCCATGTGGACAAAAGAGCCAAAAATAAAATAAAAATAAAATCATATATGTTAATTCACTATGTCCGTCCGTTCGTCTGTCTAACGGGGGTTTTGGGGGGTGGGGGAGGGAGAGGCCGGTGAAGCAGCGGGCGATCGGTGTCAGTCTGTGACGGGGGTTGGACCACCATGGTTTCCGTGTACAAACCGTCTCCACAAAGCATTACAGTCGAAGGGTAGGAATGACGGTCGGATCGCATCCCTCTCCCACCGCACCAGGCGAATATAAAAACCTTCCCCTCCCCCCCTTCACTACCAAAAGAACCGGTGGTTATATAGAGGAACGTGTTTTCGAAAATTTCCAAAACTTTCGAGAACCAAGGTTCAAAATGTCAGAATCGGGGTTTTGGGTTTTCTCACGTCGGGTAAGGGAGTAAATACTCGGACTAATAACCTGAGGGTACACACGGCTGGTTCTGATACCCGCACAATGTCAGTCGGGACCATTGCGCGTTCAGGGTGGCTGGAGTGGCGTAGCCACGGGTGTGCGAAGGTCACGGGTACCACTAGTAAAATAGTAATTAAGCTTTATTAATTCACTTAGTCCGTTCGTCTGTCTGACGGGGGTTTTGGGGGCTGGGGGAAGGAGAGGCTGGTGAAGCAGCGGGCGACCGGGGTTGTCTGTAACTGCTGTGAAATTTCTAAGTGCCAATTAAAACTGACTGCGGCTTTTCCTTTTAGTACATTTCTAGGTGCCAATTAAAACTAACTGCGGCTTATCCTTTTGGTAAATTTCTCAGGTCCCAATTAAAACTGACTACGGTTCAACCTTTTGGTAAATTTCCAGGTCCCAAACTACGACTTTTCTTGTAGAGTCATTATTAGGTAAAGGGAAAGATACGGGTATCTGGGGTGACTAACTAACCACGTGCCGGGATCTGGAACGTCGACTGACATCTTAATCGACGGATTACTACTACACAACGGACTCCAAAATCCAGGTGCCAAAAGCGCTGCTTAACCGACGGTTATATAGAGGAACGTGTTTTCGAAAATTTCCAAAACTTTCGAGAACCAAGGTTCAAAATGTCAGAATCGGGGTTTTGGGTTTTCTCATGTCGGGTAAGGGAGTAAATACCCGGACTAATAACCTGAAGGTACACACGTCTAATTTTGATACCCGCATAACGTCGGTCGGGACCACTGCGCGTTCGAGGTGGCTGGAGTGGCGTAGTCACGGGTGTCCAAAGGTCACTAGTACCACTAGTTAAGCTTTAAAACACATTTTAAAAAAAACTCATTTGAAACTAACCACCTTTGTACATGGGTAAAGGTGCATTCACACTTGGTGTTAAGGAATTTAGTGTTGAGTTCCCTAACATCACATCACCATTGCTAGTTTATTTAGGACTTTAAAAAAATAAAATCTATTTACCATGATATTTTTATCTTAAGCTAACATTCACTTAACATTAAGCTATCACTCATTTAACATCAAATGCCACCTAGGATGATGCCACCTAGATTTTTTATTTAACATTGACTTTAACATCAAGTGTGAATGCACCATAAGTATCGTAGGTAGGTAAGTATGTAAAGAATGTACATGAATATCGCAAAGAAAAAAAAAGTACATACCATAATACCTTGGCAACTTTGGCACATTTCTATCAATTAATTCAATTAATTAATTAATTATTGAAGATTTCCAATTTCCAAAAACAGAATATTCCAAAATATTTTTCATTTTTCCTTCACAAAACATTTTTCAAACAGAAAAATTATTTTTTTGAGTTTTTTTGAGTTTTTTTTTTGGGGCATTTCCTAAAAATAATATAATTTGTGTTGAAGTCACCTGGAGAAGACACTAGGGTGACTACAAGGTACATAGTAGGTAGGTAGGTAGGTAGGTAGGTTGTAGGATGCATGTGGATGGTTAGTACATATCTGACCACAAGTGATAAGCTATGAGACATGGGTCATTTTTTTTTTCCAATTCTTTCTCCAAAATATCTGCAAAATAGCAAAAAATCACCACCCAATTTTTTTAAAATTTAAAATCACTAGGTCAGATGATGCTGATGATTTCCCAATTGAGTTTGAGGAAAATGGTTCCCCCAAAAAATAATAAATAAATAAATAAATAAATAAATAAAATATAGTTATGGTTGTTATTAGTTATTACTCTCGGCTCCCTCCCTCTCTCTCTCTCTCTCTCTCTCTCTATTCCTCTCTGTGTCTGTCTCTCTCTCTGTCTCTTTTTTCTATTTTCCTCACACCCCTTTCCCTTTCCAGATTGCTCCCCCATCATATCTCTAATGGACCACCTTTGCTTCTCATCCACCTAAATTACACTACACTCATCACTACCCGCTTTGTTTTTTTGTAATACAAAAACTATAACACTCTGATCCAAAAATCCAATTTTTTTGGGCTTCTTACATTTGCGCCTATAAATTGATTCAGGGTCTTTCTTGTTCTCCAAAGAGGTGTAAATCATCATCGTCATCGTTGTTGTCATCATCCTTTCCCTCCAGGTTTAATGTGACAAGCTTCATCCCACCAAGAACAAGCCTACCCACCCATAGTGCTTAGGATGATGGGTGGGTAGGTGGATGGGTTTCTCCTCTTTTGTATGGAGCTTAATTTGATGTGTTGGGTATGGAATAGAAAGCTTCGAAAGTGTAATACAAATGGCAAACAATGGCAAACATGTAGAATTGCTTCTAAAAAGACCCTCAATTTTTACACAATCCTTGATACCGATCACTCACTGTCATTGACTATGCTTTTAAAATTATACACAATTAGTTGCATCTGTTTCAAGAGGAATTTGAACTGAAGAAGAAGAAGAAGAAGAAGAAGAAGACGACGACAAAGAAGGAGAAGAGAAGAAGGCAACAAAACCAAAATGGGTGCACAAATCAGGTGAGGCAGGAAGAAGAAATTCATTCGTTCATTCATTAGAATCCCCAAAATTCAATTGGGAGATTTTGGAAGGCAGATTGGAGGTGCTTGCTTGGTGTGCTGAATAATCATTTTATCAAGGAAAACAGAAAAAAAGCTTGAAGTAATTGTATAGCCATGCCCACCTCATGGCGCTGTATGTGGCAGACTGGTCGCCAAACTCCACAGCACCCACAATCTAGTACACACTTCCAACAGATCATATTGACACACAAATATGTTGTTGCGCTTTTTGCCTTCCTTGTCTCCGTTGATCTGGTACCTACTTCTCAATTTCCAGATATGTTACCAATCTATATCAAGCATAACAATATGTCTCTGACAGTTTTATTGAGACCAATTAGGATGAGTCCAAAAGCTTAGGGGTGTACTGCATTATCCATTGCAACAGAGTTCTGTAGCTGTCAGAACTCAAAATTATGTGAAAAATCCTTCAAACAGCTTCTTTAATCAATACCCACAGAAGAACAGAATAGTTTGAAGACAGTGGAAGATTTTTTTTTGGCAGGATGGTCTGCAGATGTGTACCTTTTTCAATTTGTGGAATTTGGAGAATTTTGTTGATCATTGATCTGAATTTGGATGTGTACACTGCAGATTGAGATTGTGGCAGTGTTGTGCTATCAACTGTTCACAGCAAGTTATTTTCCATGGCATCTGTATCCAATGATGCTCAACCGAGCTGTGGAGCTGGTTGCTTTCATCTGCTCCCGTGGCTACATCCCTTCCTTGGTACCCATCCAGAGTCTTGTCGTAATAAAATTCTTAGGATTTCAGCAGTAAATATTCCTCCTTCTTCAGCTGCTGACAAGGATGTTTGATTGATGCACATCCTTTGCATTTTGGGAAAATGTCTTGGGGAGTTGTTATCGGAAGTTGATAGGGCTGACATGATTGTAAAGACCTCATGCATGACTGGAAAGAAGGTGTATGACATTGGGTTCTTCAGTATTCATTGGCACAAATCATGTTGTCACTGCTTTCACTTGCGGTATATGCAACACGACAGCCATGTAAACGATACAACTGTGCGGCACCTCTTGCATTATACAGCATTCTCCTCTCCTACCAGGTATGTGGAATCCTCCTACACCCAACCAACCCAACATTGAAATAAATTTTTTAAAAAAACCAGCTCCAATTACTCTTCTTCAGTGTAAGTCTTTTTGAGCAAAATTCAGTATTGACAAAGATTCTCAAACATTCATGGGTTATCATCATGCACTTTTGTGAACCAGAATCATGATGGGTTTGCTACCTGAACTTAATAGGTTATCATGATGGGAAGTCATGGTAACCTTGCTTGGGTTTGGGATGTCAGACCTTTGTCGCCATTATGATAGTCAAGGTTTCGAGAATGCCAATGGCAGATGACGAAGGCCATATCATTGCCAATTGGCCTACCACACAAGTGTCCCCAATTGCTGGTGTTGATGAACATCATCTCCGCCCACTTGTATGCATAACTCACATCCTTTTTTTTGCCTCACCCACAATTATATTCGTAACTGTAAATCATCTCAGAACTTGAAGAAGTTGTGGATCACACAAGTCTGCAGCCTACATCAGAGCTGTGAAAGAACTTACACAACAGTTAAGATTGTGAGTCAGTTAGAGAAACTAAGAATCTCAGCATCAACTACTCTTGATGCCAAGTACAGTTAGCATTAGAATTGATGGCACATTCTTCTGTGCTTCTGAGTGATGAGCAGGGAATACAAATCATAGGTCTGTCACCAAGGGCAATGAGGGCACGGATCATCAATCAGGTAGCATCCCATCATCATCAGCATCATGGTGCAGTGCCCCCCACTACCAGTCTTTGTTCCAGTACAACTACAGACCCCAAGCCATCGATGAGTGACCTGAATGAAATCATATACGCTGTGCAACAACCTGACGGAGAAAAGGTCACATCCATGATTCATCATCATCTCCATTGACTAGATATAGGAAAACAGTGACTCTGCAACATGGAAGAAATTTTTTACTTCTCTTACTAATTTGCCCCTTGAGGATGGATCTGCAAGCTTAGCATAAAAACCTCCATCCCCAATTCTTCAATTTCACTTACCCTGCAATTGATCACCACTTGAAAACCCAAGCATTAAATTACTAGAGTGTCTAAGTCACCAATGTACTGAGCAGTACTACCCGGTTTTGGAATGGATGCAGCTAGCTATTGCAAGGGTTTGCAAGGATCTGGCAGTGACAGAAAGCAACCTAGTAGCGCCTGGAACCTCTGGTGTGAGTTTGAATAAAGCAGCAGAGGGACATAGAGCAAGTTACCTGCCAATTGAGATGAGCTTGGCACCGCCACCTATGCAGATCACAGTTTCAGAGCCAAATGTTGAACACCCAATGTTACAGATGCATCATCCAGCTCTTCTTCATCTGCCCGCAAACACAGAGAGTCTTGTTACTGTAGTGACCCCAAGTGCAGCAGCTGGTAAAGAAATTACCACCTCCACAGTGGGTGTTGCAGAGCTTTCAGACCTCCATGATCTTCCTCTCTAATAATTTCGACTTTTGAAGTAGAGATTAATAATTGGGGTTTTTTGTTCAAAAATCTCACACTTGAGAGATCTTTGTGTCTAATGGGTGCTGCACATTCACAAATTGCCACCAAGTCATAAGGGAAAGATGGGTTGGGAGCAAAAAAAATCTTCTCACAACAAAGGCAGAAAAATTTCCAAACAAATTACAACTGCAAAGACTGTAAGTAGTACTGGTTTAAATGGCAAGAAGAATGCTTTGCACTCTCTTTATTTCTTACAAGCACACATTGTACAATTTAAAGTCTCACAACATGCTAACCACTCTTTTGTTGTATACCCTTACACTACCAAAACTGTCAGGTTTCCTGGAAAGATATCCAGGAAAGTTCATGTCCTGTTTTTTGTCAGCTCAGATGATGCAGTGCAAGATTTTTCGGAGTTAAGAAATCTTCTACTGAGTTTTGTAAACCTGCATGCCAGAATCACTCCTTCGAGTACTACCTAGGGTTCATGGGTGCTAGGGTTTCCTGGCTGACTTTCCACTCAGTTTTCAGAGAGTCTTTGCTTGCATGTACGTTTTTCTTGACAGCAAACGACTCAGTGTGATATCTATCCCTTCTAGAACAATCCATGTCCAGAACACAAAAAAAAACTGCAAAAAAATACGTGAAGGAAAATTAGGTATTGCAAGTAGAACTAAGCTGAAAACAGAAGCTGTATCATCCCTTCATAGATCAGCATTGGGAAATGCCCATCATACACAAAGGCAGAGATGCGATGCTCTCCTTCCTGGATATGCACACCTGGATATGCACAAAAGGATGTGAGGGACAGACAGTTTGGCCCAAGTTGCTTGGTGTCATCATCATCATCATCATCATCCATGACCTGCACCATATCCAGAGCATATATCCAAACCAGATCCCTATGAGAAAGAAGCATGCTACACATTGGCTGTTCTAACTTCTGTCTTGTGCATGAGCCTTGAGAGGCCGATCAGCAGACTTTGAAGGTCTGCTACTGCTGCTGCCAGTAACAAACTGCACCAGATTTGAACCAGGATTTCAACATGTTCTGCACAGGAAGCAATGTCTAGAGCAATGTGTACACAACACAGCAGTCCTTACAGGTAGACATTGAAAATCATGTCATGGAATTGTCATACCTTTCAATGGCAAGTGCCATGTATCCAGTTTATACTTGGGACCCCCGAATCTGTTGCACCCAGAAGTTTAGTTCCATCTTGCAAGAATTGTCACCATCATACCGCAAGAGCTCCAACAGCAAATTGGTCCATCATCATCACATGACTGGAGTTTTTCCTATTTCACAGTCTATCTTGATACTGGATTGATACTGGAGGACACCCAAACTCAGAAATTCTGTGCTGAAATTTCTTCAGTTGAAGAGGGAAAAAAACAAAACTTGCAGGTGCCTTACTGCCCAAATCTTGTCTTGAAGTAAAATTTCAATTGAAGAGAAAAACCAAAGCTCGATGAAGAGCAGGAAAGGCTGTCATTAGTGCTACCAACACATAAGCAGATGTCCACACAAGTCCATGGAATACCATCTGTCCCCAAGTGTATGTTGTTCTTCTTGCCATAGCCACCACCACCACCACCACCACCACCACTACCACCTCAATCCCTTCTTTCTCCCCCCACCCAAAACACAGTTCCAACAACCTTTCCCTTCTGTAGGGAAAGCTGATTTTCTCAAACCAGTTTTCTCAACACCCACATGTCTACAACATGAAAACTTCACTTCTTCAAAACATGACCCACATGCTCAATCATCATCACAACAGAACCCAAAACACAAAAATACCTAAAATCATGAACTGGAAACCTCACTCACTCACTCACTCACTCACTCATCTACTTTACATTCTTCCAAGCACAAATCTGAGTTCAAGGATCTCAAAGGACAAAGAGAACAGAAACAACCAAAAGAGCCAACAAAAAGGCTAAATAACAAACATGCAATTGCAAGAATGAGTTTGTGCTAGTTCTTCTGATTCTGATCTCTTTCTACAGGGAAAAAACAATCCAAAACCGCATCCCAACAAAACAGATTCACCACTGGAGATTCCCAGTACATGATCAGCTGACTGAGAATATGGCTGATCCAGTCCAACTCTACCTACCTACCTACCTACCTGCCTGCCCGCCTGCCTGCCTGCCTGCCTGCCTTGCTTACCTACCTACCCAAATTACCTACCTACCTTAATACCTACCTGTTTGCCTTATCTGCATCTACAGCACACAACTCCATGGATTTTATCCAAATTTTCTGCCCCCCTTTTTAGCCTAGTAGGGTGAGACACCATTCCGCCAGGCGTTAACTGGTTTCACCAGGACTATTCCAGGGCGTAAGGGCGAGATGCCATTCCGTCAGGCAGTAACTGGTTTCATCAGGACTATTCTAGGGCGTAAGGGTGAGATGCCATTCCGTCACGTGGTAATGGGTTTCACCTGGACCTATTCCACGGCGTAAGGGCGAGATGCCATTCTGTCAGGTGGTAATGCAGTGGGTTTCACCTAGACCTATTCCAGAGCGTAATGGTGAGATGCCATTCCGTCAGGTGGTAATGGGCTTCACCAGGGTCTATTCCATTGCATAACTTGTGTTCTTCGCCCACCCATTGATTCACAAAGCTACAATGTTTGTTTTTGGCCACCATCAATTCATGTCACAAGTGGAATTACGACGGCCTAGGCTAAATAAAGTCATAGGGCATCTCAAAATTGAACACTTGGATTTATTCCCTTTGAATACCTGACAAAGTCGGGAATAGGGTTAGGGTTAGGGTTTAGGGTTTTAGTTTTAGTTTGTGCTTGTTTGCAACTGCAATTAGACCTCTTGTCTCATTTTGTTTTCTCTTATCTCCTTCACTTTTAGCTTTAGCAACATTCACAATGCTTCCTTGATTATAATCATATTACATTAATGCAATGCACTCAAGCTATTGGAAGTGAATCAAGTTTGAGGGGAGCATGGACCTTCCGGTAATGATCTAGAAGAAGGTGTGGCTTTTTGTTTTTTGTATTTTCAAATTTTTTTTGCATCTTCTATAACCCAAAAGAAGGGACATGTGGTTCTATGTTTTCTATCTGTATTTTTTTTTACATCCAGTGCTTGTGCTTGGACATTTGTTTGTGGCTTTCTATGTTCTTCTATTTTCATTTTTTTGCATATGGTGCTTGCTCTTGAAGGTTCGTTGGTGGCTTTGTAAATCCTCTATTTGTGTTCTTTTTCCCAATGCTTGCATTTGGAGGTGTGTTTGTGTAACAAAGTGCAATGAAAGTGGTGGGATTCATTGTCAACTACATTGTGTCTACTATCCACTCCATTGCCTCTTTTGGAGTCCCACTCACTTCTCTTGTCACCTACCACCTTATGTTTTCACTCATTTGCATTTCATTGAACTAAAAGCCAAAACCATTGTTGGCTTTCTCTCATTGTAATGAAAAGCAATTAAGATGTGTAGAATTGGCAAATTGGCAAGCTAGAGAAAAAGACAATAGAAAAGAAAGTTCGTAACAAGTCAATTAGTTTCACAAATCAATTTGTCTATTGTAAGTTGATATGTTTGTAACAAGTCAATTTGATTGTAGCAAGTTGATTTGTCAAGATTATACCAAGTTGATGTGACACAACTATAGCAAGTTGATTTGCAAAATGGTTAAACAATTATAACCACGTGTACTATTTAAGGTAAAAATCAAGAAAGCAGGGGGATTGTTTTTGGAATACTAAAAAAAAGTTTTTGAATATATTTTTCTTTCTAAGAAAGTGGGAAAAGGTTATTGTTAAACAACATTAAGGAAGAAAACAACATTTTGATGTCTTAAAGGTGAATGAACAATAGAAATAGAGGGGATATATTCAAAAGATGTATTCTTGTTTTTTTCATCTATGTTCTAGTTTATAACATGTTATTTGTTGTTGAAGAATGTCAAAGTTGTCTTAGTTAGTTAGAGACATGATATCCATACTAACAAATTACGACAAGAACCTAGTAATGATGTAATGCACTAGAATATTAATAAGCCAAAACATTAATCCCTATTAAAAATTATTCCTAACATTCAACCCTTGAACTGCCATTCTATAGTTCAAATGTGAAGCTACAAGGGTGAAGGTATATTTTCAAATGAATATAGCTACTTGTGCTTTGTTCCATCAAAGTTACCATCTCCAAACTTTAAACCTTTAAACCCAAACCTCAAACTTTTATCTTGTAAACATCTTATTATCACATTTTGGGTCAATGGAATTTAGGCTTTAAGGATCTATGAAATTTGATCAAAATTGTAACCTCTTTTATTAATTGTTCCAACTTTTAAGTTTTTAGTTTTTTGGGAAGGTGATTGTTTTTACTCCATTTCCTATCATGGTTGCTCATGATATTAGCTCCTTTAACAAAATCTCATTAGCATCTAACAAGACATGACAATAGCTACAATCTTGACAATGTGGAACTTACAAACCAAGGTCGAAAACTAGAGATTCTAGAACTTGTTAGTGTAATGAACAAAACCTCATTGAATTACACTTGGAGAACTTGTGGAAATAAATGGTGGCTTGGAAATCACATTATAACAATTCACCTACATGGATTTCTTTTTAAGGTAAACAATAATCAACTCATGGAAATTTCTCAAAACCAAATCATGAAATGTATTATTTGTCAAAATGATACAGTTTCACTTGAAATTTTGGCCATGCTTGGCCATGCACATTATATGTAGGAAGGGTTTTATTGCATACCATAAGTTTAATGGCATCACAACCACAAAACGACATGTTAATTCTAACCATTATATTTTATTAAAAAAATTGTTAGAAGATGCAACAAACGTAGCCTCAAGATCTCCACTCAATTGTGGGCCCATTAAAAAAGAGGGCATGTGTATCTCGAATTGCAATCTCTAGTTTTTTTTTTATTGTCGATAAGTTTAAAAGAGATGATGCAACACAACTGGGATTTTTGGAAGATCTAATGTTAATTGTGATGAAAGGGATGTTACCTGTGAGGATTATTGAATCCATTTCATTGTAGAGGCTAACATATAAACTATGTCCACAAATTGTCTTCCCATCTAAGAAAACTTGAAGAAATTTTATTAGGTTTGGTTGAAAAAACCATGATTACATATCTACATGCTACCTTGGTTAATTGTTTTCTAGCCATTTGCACTTTTAACTTATGGAAGGTAAAAGGAATGCATGATGCATTAGTTATTGTTGTTAATTTTATTTCAAATGAATGGAAGGCAAAACATGTCATCATCATGTTGTTTGAGGTGATGGACATAAGTGATGCAACTATGGCTCCTAAATTGCAAAAGTTATTGGATAGGTTTTCCTTGACCCACAAAATTATGGTTTATGTCAAGGATGAAAGGTCCAACTTGCAAACTTGTGCAAATGCCCTAACTTCTATTACATCATGCACTAATTTGGTTTTATTAGAGCCATTTGATGGTTCCTATTTGGGGCATGCATTTCCAAAATTTTGCCAATACACCATTACTCATGAGAAAATGTTTGTTGGTTTGCCCTTTGCATCTATAAAGGTTGTTCAATCAACCATTTAAAAATGTATTACATGACCAAAGAAGTATGGAAAAAAGTAGGCAAACATGGGAAAAAAATTTGCATTGAGTTTGGGTTACAACCTAAAAATTAAACACACTTGTGAAAACAAGGTAAGCCATTTATGATTGTACTTTAAAACTGTCTTTTGGTTTTAGGATTTTCTAAATACTTTCTTTTTATGCTATGAATGCTTTTTGGTTTTCTAGTTTAAAACTTATTTATGTGGTTCATGGGTGTCATTTTTGTTTGATTGTTCATCATAGATTTGTAAGTCGGATGTTATAGTTCCAAGATACCTTGACTTTCAAAATGCCATCACACTATGTTATAGTTGATAATATGCGGCATTACAATCTTGTGTTCCGTCTTTAAAAATTTGGGTTGTATATGAAGCCATGAAGAAAATTTTGACCCCCATTGTCATTGGTTATGTTTTGAACCAGAGTTGCGACCATTGGTTGCTCCTAGATGCCTTGTAGTTTATAATATTGACTTGTCGAAATATTCGAAAAGAGCTAGCATTTTAAATAGTTATTGATAGCCTTGTTGAAAAAGTATTTTTTATATTATGGGTTGAAGGACCTCGAGGTTCACATGAAGTGGCAAATTCTTGAATTTTTTCAACCTTTTATTTCATTTTTATATGCATTTGATAGGAAATAAGGTCATAATATGTTTGTCGCAACCCTAACCTTGGGCTCATGACCAAGGCAAGGGCTTGCAAGGTTGCAAGCCAAGAGGGAAGCCTGGGGGTAACATCTCATGCTCCTGGGAGTGCAAAAGGGTGTGAGGGAATGAACCTTCACACTTCCAAATGAACTCCCATTTTGGGAGTTGGAGTCCCAATGGACTCCCGAATCTCCAAAGGGTGATTGTAGGGGATTTGGACATCTGAAACACAAGTTATGGCCAAAAGAAAGGTCGGGAGTCAAATTTGACAATTTGATTCCCGACCACTAAAAGTTAGGATTTGACCTGATTTCCTTACATGCAAGTGGCGTGCAACATATTGTTGGAAAGCTTTCAACAAGGGCTATAACTTTTCTTTAAATTGCATCTCAATCAAAGGTCTACACACAAAGTTATGGGGTCCCAAAATCACAGGAATCCCAACTTTGAGAATTTCAGGACTCCCATTTGGGAATCCTGGGACAAAATGCCAGTTGGATGTGGGCCTCATGGAGAGGCACAAAATATACTTTTAAGGGGAAGGTGGTGGCTTCCCCCAAGTCCAGGCTATGGTGAATCTTGTGAGTCCAAGTTTGCCCATGGTTCATCGTAGCACCAAAAATGCTCCAGTTATGCACTAACCAACTTGTTGTTTGGTTTGTGCAGGTCCATGTGAGTGATTGAAGTGCTTGTCAATCTTTTTAGTCCCATCCTGGAGCTCCAGCGTGCCCCTTTACCCCTAAAGTGTTACGAGCCAGGGAGTGTGCCCCAACTTCCTACTTTTTCGTTGTTTTCATCTTAGACTCACATTTGAGTCTTTCAAGGAGGTTGGGAGTGCGTTAATGTTGGCTTTGATGTTTGATTTGTGGTTTAAGAGCATGTGGCTCATGATTTCATATTTAGGTCATGATTATATTATTGTTGTTGTTGTTGAATATGATGAAAAGTTATTTTTGCCTTTACTAATAAAAGTAAGCAAGTTGTTGATGCATGTTAGTGTTGAAAAAGTTGAAGATTTTCAATTTCAAAATAATGTTAAAAATTTATTTCACCCCATAATAACAATTGTAAACACTTATAAGGACCTTATGTCAAGGAAATTTGTTGGATTTTATTAATATCCTATTGATGCAAAAATTACAATAGCGCCTTATTTTAGTGGTGCAAAGAGGAAAAAAAATTCAAACCATTGCCATATTAACATGACATATTCTTGGCATCCCAACCAACTATATTGAAACATAACATATTTTTTCTATGGTTGCCATTCTTATCGCAGTCCATAGATGTTGTCTCCAAATGGACAATATGGACAAGATGATATTCATCAACAAAAAATGGCCATTTATTACATAGGTTAACTATTTAAACCACGTTAATATTACATCTACATGTGAAGTAGAATTTGATTTGTTGAAAGAATTATAAGTTAAATTTGAAGACCAAATCAAGGGCAAAAATTTATTAGGCTTCCATTTTTATTTTTATTTGACATTTTTCCTATGTGACCTGGTGGTTGGACATGTGCTACAGGTACCAAGTTAAAGATGATGAATTGAATCTATTGAACAATCTTCAATTGCACATTCTAGTTTGAAAAATAGTTGTGGCTTGGGCTTGGGTTTGTTGCTTACAAGTTTATGTATCTTTAACATGTTTATGTCTTTTTGTTATGTCTTCATTGTGTTTTATATGTTGTGTCTTTAGAATAAACATCTTCAATGATTGTTTGCTATGTATTTAGTATGTTGTGTCTTCAACATTGTTATGTTCTTAACATTTTATTGAGTCTTTAGATTAAATATCTTTAATGTTGGTCTATAATGTTTTTAGTTTGTTGTGTCTTCAACTTTTTGTCATGTTTTCAACTTAAATTTATTTTGAGTGTTTATCTAATGTGTCTTCAACAATTTGTTGTTTTTTCAAATTAAATGTCTTTAATGTTTATTTGTTGTGCCTTCAATCTATTGTGTTTTCAATTTGTTATGTCTTTAATCTATTATGTCTTGTAGTTCATTGTCGTCAATTGTTACATCTTCAATTTGTTGTGGCTTTAGTTTAAATGCCATTATTTTTAGTTTTGTGTGTCTTTCACTTTTGTTTATTTCAATTTTGTGTGTTTTATTTGTGTTTTATGTCTTCAATTTGCAATTTCTTAGTCAATATCAAAGATTTGTCTAGAGGGGTGAATGGAAGATGGAACAAATGAAAAATTACCTAAAATTTAAAACCATTCAACACAACAAAAAAGTTTCATTTTGATTCGCCATTTGGGTTAACCTTTTGAGTTAAAATCTATTATATTAATTCACTACGTCTGTGTGTGCGTCTGTCTGTGACACGACAATTCTGCTACAAAAGCATTCTATGGTAGAACCGGCCTCTGTATAATTTTGGCGTTGCGGGTCGTGGTGGCGGAGAGACACACGCTAGCCATCGATCGCGTTTGTCAATCCGTCTGTCTTTATCTTACTTTAACTTACTTTGAGTTACCCTGGGGGGGAAAGGAATAAAGATGTGATAAAGTGAGTTAGGAGTGTTGGATCGGGAATCGGATGGGTGGAATGATGCTTTTCAGGGGTAAGTATCGTGTTGGGATAAAAGTGGTGAGCTGGGAAGTTACACATAGGGTGGGATGGACCATTGGAGGGGGGGAACCGGTGGGTGAGGAGGCGAGAGACCATTGGACAGAGAATAAACAATATTGCCGTGTGTTCGGTGCCAAGCCCGTCCGACTCTAAAGGATGTTGCTTTGGGGGGGGCGGACGGGGACGGGTCCGTTGGTGGAGACATATTTTTTCACACTGAAAAATGGGGCCTTCCGGCTACTCTGAGCGCCCTTCTTTTTCTTTTTGGGGGTTTTTTTTCTCCGGCAAATATTTGTTTCAAGGAGTGATGAAAAAATTGGAGATAAAGCACATTAACAAGGGAGGGTTTGGGTTTGTAAGGTCTCTTATAAGGCTTATAGGGTCCCTCAACCTTGGGATGAATGGATGAATGAGTGGATGGATGGATGGATGCCTCCTTCCTCCATATTTTAGCCGGACTTTTATTTTAGCTCCAACTTAGTGGGTGTTCCAAGTTTGAAGTAACCTTACGACCGCTTGAAATGTGCCACACTTGAAAACCGTCTGCGCCTTGCAGGCAAGGGTTACCACTAGTTATATTTGTTTAGTCAAACTAAAGCAAAACTTTCATGGAATTTTTTTTGAGCTTTAAGTTCCACCATGACCATCACCTTTGAAGTTTTATGTTGTTTGTAAATTATTAACTCTAGTTTGACATTTCAAAAACTTGTAAATGTTTAATGGATTTTACGTCCAAAATGTAAAAAACTTGCCTTACCAAGGTGCTCATGTGTGTTGTTAAATACCCAAAACCTAATTTTGAAATAGGGTCATTTAAATACAATAGTAAAATAACATATGTATATATGTCTAAATATCTATTAAAGAACTAGGGCTTGTATTCAGTTAACCACATACCCTCACCCTCACCCCCATTTCATGACTACCCATAATTGGGTTTTTAATATTTGGACTTAAATGGTTTCATACATTTTTGAAAATTCAAACAACTAGACCTAAATGGTTTTTTCCAATTTTTTTAAAAACATGAACATGATTGTTACTAAAAAAATCAAATACCCACCCCACATTGGAAAAACCCATTGTTGGGTGGTTTTTAATCTTATGGAAAACCTCCAATTCAAATTTTTAAAAATAAATTAAAATTATTTTGTTTCTAATTCTAGTTTCACACATGAATGGAACTTGGAATTTAGTTCCAATATAATTATTCCTCAAAAAAATTGGTGAGAATTTCAATTCTAAAAACTAGACCCAATTTTGGTCTAATTCTTACTAACCCATATAGGAACTGGTGGTTAACTTTGGGTTGAAGCCATTGTTTTCAAATATGTGTATTTCATTTAGTTTCTAGTTCCACATATAACTTAAGATGTTAATGGAATTGAGAACTTAGTTCTAAATCCAACTCTTGAAAACACAAAACTTAATTCTAGTTTTGCTTTTGAAAATTAAACTTGATTTCAATTTGATTATTACTAATCGAAATCATAATAAATAATTTCAACAAAAAAAAACATCCACCAAACTTTGGGAAAAAACCTTGAAATTTATTGGAATAAAACACCAAAAAAGTGATTAAGTTCCATTAAAAATCAGTCTTCTTTCTTTAACAAATTTCAAACTTATTATGAACCAATCATTATTAATGTTATTTTATGTTGTTATAGGTTATATCGTTGAGAGCATGGTTCAAACCTTTAATGTTGCAATGCTTTTAGTGTTGTTGAGCTTTTTGGAAGTATTCATTCAATCGCAATGGGCAAGGTTTCATGTTAGTTAATGAACAAGGCCTTATCCTTTTAGTTATGTGACACATTTTTTATTTGCTTATTTTCACATCAATTTGGCATCGTAGTTAAGGGATTTTGTGACGTTGTGGTACACCAGATTTGGACAACTTTAGATGTTCACCTTAAATAGGTGGTGTTGTAGATAGATGTTACAAATGTTTTCAACACAATCTTTTGCAAGGTTATCTTTCATGAGCTTCATGCTACAAGTGGCCAATTGCCCCAACTCTTTTTTTTTGCATGGTTTTTTTATGCCCATCAACCATGCCTCCATTATTCCTTGAACATGCCTTTGATCACTTTATTTCTTAATTGATTTTAATAATGGGGTTAGTGGTCTAGCCCCATAAGTGCATAACTTGGATTTCTTTTGGCTTGCCTTTTCATTTTCCCCCATATTTTAGATTTGACATCCTTTCAATAATATCAAGGTTTTACACATTCCATTTGGTTTTCCTTCCTTCACCTCTTCCCATCTTTAGGAAGCCTTGGATATGGATGTTTACCATGCAAAGGCACTAATTTCAATGTTAAAGGACATCTAGGTGGCTTATAGGATCATTTTGTAGAGTTTTGCCAAATACCATGTTATTTTATTTTCAGTGCCAAAATTAACCTTTTTTTATTTGACCTTTATTTAATTTTTTGGGCCTAGGTTTTTAAAAATGTTTTAAAAAAAATTTAGTTTGTTGACAAGTGTCATTCCCCATTTCTAGAGGGGTATAAGGTGCAAATGAAATACAATGAGCCAACATGATTACTAAAAAAAGGACTACATGTTTTTTTCCCCAAAAAACTTTTTCATATGAATGAATTTTGGAACATTTTTTTTTCCCAACTTGTTATAATAAATGCTTATAGTTTTCCAATACATGACATATTTCTTCGTCATTTTTGAATAAATATGAATTTTTGAAAGAGTCAAATGATTTTTTGTAAATTTAGTGTTTCATCTTTTTAAATGATAATAATTTCAAATGATAACCAATTTTTATTTTTTTACATTTTTATATTTTCTTGTATAATAAAATATAACTTTTCTTAACACATCATGTACATTCAAACTCATTTATGTGTGGCAAAGGACTTTTGAAATTCTAAAATTTTGGATCAATTTTGGAAAGTTATTTGAATTTTTAAAGGTTTATAATTCCACGTATTTTAAGGTATGAATATTTTTAAAATGTGATTAATATGTCTTTATCCTTTTTTTTCCCCCATCAAATATGTTTTTATTATATGAATCCTTTTGATAGTCCTTTGCAAAATTTACTCATGTTTGATGCATTGCTATGTATTTTTAGAGGTCCTAAATAAAAACTTAAACTTAAAATTTCATCAAATGGATTTTTTGTTTGAATTCCTTAACATTCATATGAATGAAAAAACAAAAACTTGCCATGATTACCATGGCTTTAAATGGCAAAAAAATAATATTTATCCAACTTTGATTATTTTTCTTTGCAGTCCGATGCCCTTTTTGGCTCACGTATTGTGACTGCACTTAATAGGTTTCATTTTTACTAAAATCATTACTCAAACAACCTACTTGGAGAATTAGGGGCTTGTGATTTTAATCATTGCTTATAAATTCTTACAAGATTGCTGCCCATTTTAATTAAATGCCATAAATTCCAACAATTCAAAAATTTTAAAATTTAAAACCCGTTTAATGTTAGTTCATGACCTTTTTCCTTTGGTAGCACAAGCTTGCATTTTTATTTTTGAACAATTTTTAGAAAGGGGAGTTTTTTTTCTTAAAAAAACCATTTCAAAAGTTTGCATGAACATTCCTTTTCCAACATCATCTTTTACATGATTTTTCATCCTTATCATGTTCATTTAAAATTTTACACAAGTGTAGGTTCAAATGTTTGTTTTTTGATTCACCTAATTTTGTCATTTCATTTGGTTTCAAACATCTTCTTTTCAACATTGTGCACCAAGTTGGGCATTTAACCATATTTAGCAACTATTGACATAGCCCATTACATTTGTGGCTAGCTTGTAGACTCAATGAACATACCCCTTCTTTGACATTCCATTGGTGGGAAATGCATAATAACCCACAACATTGTTAGAAATGTTTTTGCTTCCATTGTAAGAAATGTTTGGTTTAATGTTTTGCATGACCAAATTCGTGTCCTTCCATCACCCTCCTTTTTAATCGTTGCATCAACAAGTGGATATTATGTTGTCAATGTATAGGGTCCACATTATAGTTAATGTTGCCATCACCATCCTGGCTCAAGGTGATTTAGTTTCATGAACAAACATTTCTTGGGGAATGGCTCTGATACTTACAACCTAGCCAATGGAGGTGTTATATTGTGATTGATGCTTTGGGGATATGCTTTTCCTTTTTACATTGAAATGTTTAGGTGTTTACATCAATAAGGTAACAAACTTTTCATCAATGTGCTAACGTGACATGGTCAACCAAGGGTTTTAAAAGCCTTCTTATGTTGGCCTTGCATTCAATTTATAAGTAAAAGATGTCAGTTGCTTTATAAAAAAATCAAGCCATTTCTATTTTCAAACAATCCATTGATGTTGGAGAAGCCTTTTTTGGGTTGGTGTTTTTTCAAAATCCCCACCTATCTCCTTGTTTAATCTACTTGTAATCGGCGAGGAATTTAAAACATAGGTTGTGTTTTATTGCCCATCTTTAAAAAGTCCCCATTTCTTTCTTTTGCAGCCCCTATTTATGTTCTTGCACTTTGGGTGTTGTTTTTTAAAATCATTAATCTTCATTTCTTATTCCTCCTTTCCCTTTTGCGGATGAGTGTTTTGTCTTTTATAAAGTTTGGCAAGGTTTCATCATACAAGGACTAAATGAAAGGTCTTTTCACATGTTTGAATCCTTCCTAATCACACAAACAATTTTTCCCTTTTTCTAATGGTAATTTAAAAAACCTCTACTTAATAGTAAAGTAACTCAAACACAAGGTTGGAACCTTGTGTTTGCCCCATACATGGGGTGAGATTGAAAACATAACAAAAAAAAAAAAACATATTGTCATGACAAGGGACAAAACTCATTTTCACACCCAAATTCAGCATGATATGAGTTTCATGCCAAGTTGTTGTGCCCATCACAAAACACATATCTTCCACATCATTGTCATCATCATTTGACACCAATGCCATTGTGCCATCACATTACTATTATTTGTTACTCCAATGAGTAAGTGAGCAAATAAGCTCTTCACGTTCTTTTTTGTTTTTTTAATGTTTAGTTGTAATATATGACAATAAGAAAAGTTGTGTTGTGCAACTCATGCCCCCTTTTCTTTACTTTACAAAGATTTCTTTTGAAACACCAGAAAAAAAAACCCCAATTTTTTTCAAAAGCTAGAAGTAATCTTGAGTTTCTTCTTTCAACAAAAAGCCAATGGTCCTATAATTGCAACATAACACTTGTGCAAGCTTGAAGATAAGATTACAAGCATGATGACAAGCTCAAGTTCTAATTGTCAACATATTTGTATTCAATGATACATGTTTTTAAGATCAATATTGTGACATAAACATCGCATAATGAAGAAGATCAATTCTAAAATATAAGGAAGGCTGATGTTAAAATAAAAATCAAGAATAAAATTGTGTTAACCTTGCAAAAAATTATTTATAAACACATTGTAGATTTAGAAAATGTACAAGGGAAAAAATAAAATGAAAAGGATTAATTTATAGGACATGAAACTAACATAAATTAGATGTCAAAATTTTTCTGTTTTAGTAACCAATCACTTGTAAGAGGTTAGCTGTGATGATGAGGGGTGCGTCCTAAAGGGGTGGAAGTTAGGAAGTAGTTAGACCTACTATTACCGCCCAATTTAACATGGAGGATGGTTGTATCCTTGACAATGTAATCGAGATTTTTATGACGTAGAAAAATAACCAAAACATAAAGAAGAGGGCCCTCTGGCTCTTTGAAGTTCCACATGGCATTGGCACAATCTTATATATTAAAGCAACAGTGATGTCTATCTGTCTGTCTGTTTGGGCAGTGCCTGGAAAATTCTTCCAATCATAACTTCCCCAGATGTAACTGACTCTAGAGAAAAAAAAAATCAGGGGCAGTTTGATTTTTTGAGGAGCTTCCCCAGATGTAACTTCCCCAGATGTAACTAACTCCAGATAAAAAAGAAATCAGGGGCAGTCTGATTTTTTGAGGCAAAAGATTTGGTAGACCAGAGAAAAATAATTTAAGCCTTGGACAGCCCATAATTTTTTTTTTTGTTTTTTTGTATTGACCAAGACTACCTTTTTTTTCTTTTAACTAATGTCCGTCTCGATTAAGGGGACAGATGAAATGTCCGTCCGGCTTGATGACGGGACAGATTTAGGGGAAGACCAGAAAAAAAATATTTAGGCCTTGGACAGCCCAGAATCAATTTATATATTTTTTGTATTGACCAAGACTACCTTTTTTTTCTTTTAACTACTGTCCATCCCAATTAAGGGGATGGATGAAATGTCCGTCCGGCTGGATGATCACAAAATAATAATAAAAATAAAAAACAAATAAAAATAAAAAATAAAAAAGTTAAAAGTTTCTAAAAAAAATTAAAACGCTAACCAAGTTTAAAGAAACCGGGGGACTTCACAGTGGCCGAAGGTCATGGGCACCCACTAGTTGTGTAAAAACACATCAGCTTGTTTGTTTAGACATTCAAACACCTCAATTGTTAAAAAGAGGAATTGATTAATGGGGTGTTGGTCATGATGGCTCTTTTCTTTGGTTTGAACTGCTTTGGAGGTAGCAAATCATTTGGTTGTGTAAGATCAACGAAGTAAATCCGCTCATGTTGAGTCAACAATGACAACGTTGGCTAAGGTGCGAATTCCATCTTTGGTGAGCACAATCTCTATTCATCGACAAAAGGAGTGGAACATGGTTGAAGGAAATGTGTGTAGTTGTTCTTGTCCCACATGGAAGCTGAAATCTTGTGCCATGGCAACAAAAGTGTTACGAATTGCATAATGGGTCCTTATGCACTCATCGCCATGGGTGCAACTTAGAATAAAACTAGTTTCAACTAGTTTCCTCCCTTCTTTTGTTTTTATTTTTGGTGTTTGGTTGCAAAAGATCACTATCCCATGTTGGGTTTCCTTTTTGGGTCGCCTTTTTTTTTAAGGGCTTGCCAATGAGGAGCAAGAAGAAATGAGGAGCCAGACAAGAGGCCAAAGTGGGGCTTAACATGGCACCACTTTAAGGAAAACTCTAATAATCAAATACCAGGCTGATCTGATCCTTAATACAATTTCCTATACCATTCCATGGGGCAGTTTGATCTTGGCCCTATTTTTCAAAGAAGCTTGTTATCACCGATGTGTGATCATTTGAATTTTCAAAGAACTGTTGTTTATGGTTTTTTAATATTTGAAAATCAGAGAACTAATTGTTCCTGATCTTTGAAAAAAGAAAAAAAATCATAATCAAAGAACCATTGATGTAGTTTATTTTAATTAAAAAAAACATGCAATTTTCATGAAAAAAACCACAAAAGAATTGGCAATTTTTCTGGCCAGACAATTTGATTTTTTTCAATTTTTTTGAGAACCACAATTATATATATAAAAATCAGGTCTTTGATTTTTTAGAACCATGAATATCTATATGCAAAAATTCATTGACATGGTGACCATTGTGGATTAGATAGCATTTATGGAGAGGGGGGCTACCAATGGGTGGGGCCCCTTCTCCATAAATGATATCCAGCATAGCTGATAACTTTCATGTGCATGGATGAAGAGTTTTATAATCCTCTTATAAATGGATGAAAATTTTCTTAACCTTCTTGTAAATGGATGAAAAAAGAGAGGGAGAAATTCTCCATAGGTAGTGGGAGAGACAAGGGGAGGGCCAATCAGAAGCTTGAAAATGTCTAAACAAAAGTTATGTGTACAAGGTTGCAGGCTACTCCGGCTTCCCAACAAGTAGCCCACATGAAGAGTACTCATCCAAAGGGGATATGGTAGTACCTATTGGCCATTTCAACACATGTCCATCAAATAATTAATTAATTTTGAAAAACCCATTTCAACAAATGGAAATATTTCTAAATATTCACTATTATTAATTATCCTTCACAATATTTTCTGAAAATTTGGAAAAAAAAAATTCTGAAAATTTCAACATTTCTGAAAATAATATAATTAATGTTGAATTGGGCCAAGGTACTAGGGTTACTTATCTGAAGACTATGATGGGAAGTAAGTAAAGTGGGAGTGGCACTTTACTTGCCATGAAACCTAGAATTTGTGTTACTAGGCCCTTCTTTCCCAATAGTTGGCTATAAGCAACAACCACCACTCCAATTGATAGAGTGAGGTCATGAGGATTTGCATACCCTAAAAGCCATGGCTTTGAGGTAAACTATGAATTGTGGTACACCTATGGGTCATCTCATTCAATGCTTGTCAAAGGCTCTCAAACATGTAATCATACACATAAGGTACTATGTACCTATCCTTGCAATACCAACCCTAAGGTACCATCTCAATGTATACTTATCATATTTTTAACCCTTGTCATTAACCTAGGTCAAAAATGGTCACAACTAGTGTTAAGAACCAATGAGATTATTGAACATGTGGGTGAAAGGGTTAATATTTTTTATTTTTCTTTTGGGAAGGGATAGTAAATGTAAAGGGGATGAGATGTGATATTTTTTTGGTTTCCTCCCTTGGGTGTGAGCAAGTTTGGTGATTTTTTTTCATTAGCAAAATTGGTCGATTTTACAAATGAAAAAAAAAAACAAAATTTTCCCAATTTTCTTCTTGTCCAAGAAATGACAAAATTTGTTGAAAGAGAAACACTAACTATACTACTAAGGAATACCCCCAAAATATATTATATCTTATTAGGTATGGTTAAACTTAACAAACTCTAAAACTACCTAATCTTCATTTTCCAAATTTGATACAAACCCACCTAATTTTCATGTTTTTGCATGCATGGACTAGAAATGTTTGAAGAACCCCAATGAACATATGCACCTTATTTTTTTATATATATATATATCCCATCTTATTATGCATTCATTCCATTGATGACATCCATCCAAGTTTATGAAATTTCTAGACTATATTTGGATGTTCATGGTTCATGGCAAAAATGAGATGTGCATTGTCATCTCTTTGCTTCTTTCACGTGGTGGTTTTCACATTATTAATTTTTTAAAGTCCATAGCATGCCCCCCCTAGAGTTGATGCCACAAAGATGATCTTGTCTATAGCCAACACATTATTTTATTTTATTTTGTTTTAATTATTTTACTTATTTATTATTCTATTATTTTTGGTGTGCCTACATGGAGGGAATGGGAACACAAATTTTCTTCCCATTTTCTTCTACCCTAATGCTCACAAGTTTGTTTCTTCCTTGCCTAGGGCTAGTTGAGTTGTTCTCACAAGCATTTCCTTTGAAGTAAAACCCTAAAAACATGGATTTTGAGGGGCCCCATCACATGATGATGCTTATCAAGCACTTCTAAAATTCAAAAAAGGTACTTGTAAATACCATTCTTTCATTATCCAACATAGCTAGCTTATGATGCAAAAGACCCTATCCCTCAATTTCATGGAGCTCCTTTCTCTTTGTTTGAGGGGTTTAGGGTTTAGGGTTTGGGGAGAGAGGACACATGTTGATTCTTTAAGCTCATAACCAAATGAAAAAATTAAAATGCATTACCTAGTTAATAATGGAATATTGCTTGAAAAGGGGGTTTTATTTATGCTTTGAAAAGGCTTTATTATTTACCTTGAAGCTCTCTATGTTGTTGCACTTACTATGATGACATTTAAAAATTATTATTATTATTTTTTTCTCTATAAATTATGTCGGTTCGAGCTAAAATGGATTTGTTTTTAATATGTCGGGGTGGGGGAGGGGGGGGGGGGGTCATTTAAAAAAATTAAGATAGACATGCCAATGTATACATACATATTTTGGGCCACCAAGTGGTGGCATTACCGCAATGCACGGACAAAAGCACCATTGAATTTGCTTGTCCTTGTGTGTATGTATTAGGGTTTTGGGTTTTGGGTTCATGATCCACAACACCTACCTTCTCAACCGGCCGGTCACACCAAAAGACCCCCAATGTAAAGGAAACACACACACACACATACACAAGCTACTTGAGAATCCTCAACACAAATGATTTTTTTTTTTTCCAAACCCTAAGGTAGTATAGATTATCACCCAATAAGAATTCACCATTCCCCATCCAATCCAATAAGAGGGTGTTACTATTGTTTTTCCAACCCAAAATGGCCAAATTTTAAAAAAAGAAAGAAAAAAAAAAGAATGTAGATAGGTGGGTACCTAAAAGAACTCCATAGGAAGGAGGAGGGGGGGTGGGGGATCCCCCCCCCCCAAAAAAAAAAAGAAAAAAGAAAAAAAACGGGGGGCGGGGGAGGAGAAAAATGTACTCTGTCGTGGAACACATGAAATTACCCAACGGTCCCCCGCATATGTGTGTCCAGCGGATGGTGCGCCACGGAACATAGTTTCTGGAAACCGCAGTAGGGACCACCGGACAATAGGCACCCAGGCCACCTACTGTTGCAAAGACAGTACAGTAAGACACTGCGAAGCCGAGGGGGGAGGGGGGGAAGAAACCGATGGATAATAGAACTAAAAAACGCCTGATTAGAAGAGAAGATCCACTGGATATAGACTCGATTCATCGGATTGTACAACGGACCGAAAGATATTTTACGCTTTTCTTTTTCTTTCTACCTGGGAAGTCTTTTTACACCTACGCACTCTGTTTTTTTTTGGCCCTGACGGTCATCCTATTATCCAATGGCACGTATGTCATCTTAACCATTAGAAACTAGAACTACCCAAAGGTTTATTACCACATCTGTCCAAAGGCAAAAAAAGCATAATACTAACCCATTGGAAACTAGAATTTTCCAGAGGTTATATCCACATCTATCCAAAGGCACGCATCTAATTAGCCCCTGGAAACTGGAATTACACAGAGCTTATATGTCCGGACCGGAGGATATTGTGACATTTGTACCGGGGTTGAAAGCGTTGTCACTTCTGTGTCGAGACATAAACCCCGGGTCTGACGTTTTCACCGGGGGTCAAACGTGGGCGAGAACGACGAACTCCCCGGCAAATGCGTTGCCAGAGCGTTGCGCGTGTGCGTTGATGCTCTCTGCGTTTTCTTGCTCGTGATTCTTCCAGTTGTACTCTCTCTGTGTTTTCTCTCTCAGTTTTTCTTCTCAAGCAGTGGACACAAAAACACAGAGAGAGAGAGAGAGAGAGTGAGAGAGAGAGCGAGCGAGCTTTTGCAGCAATCTGTGGGAGTGTATTCTTTCTTTATTCCTTCTTTGTGGAAGTGTCGGAATCTTGATCAAGAACTGGCAGCAGTAGCAGAAGGGAGGAGGAGAAGGAACAGGAACAGGAAGAACAGGAAAAAGAGAAATGGGTTTTGTGTAATTTTCAATTCTGAAGTTCTGCCAGGGCTTGGAGACAAGGGTTTTTGGTTTTGTCAAGGTTTGTTTTGTCCCTTCTTTTTTGCTCTTTTCTGTGAGGTTTTCTTTTCTTCTTCTTTTTTTCTTTTTGTCTCTTTTTTTTTGGATGACTTGTATAGATGGGTGGATGTGTTTGTGGAATTTTTTATAGCTTGTTTTTTAGGAGTGGAGGAGGAAGAGTGGAAAGGGTTGTAGGATTTTGATTTTGAGGGATGGGGTTTTTTTTTCTTTTGTTTGGGTTTCTTGGTTGCTCGTCATGATATGGTGTGGTGGAGGGTTCTGAGATTTTTGCATGGGTGTCGTTCAGTAAAAGAAAAAAATGGGATTGTGGGAAATGATAGCAAATGGGCATTTCTCCTCTATTACACTAAAGTTTCTCTTTTGGACAATCCATGAAGAAGAAGAAGAAGATTGTGCACCCACCATGTGAGAGGAAACAAAGGCATCATCAATCTAGCTTTTGATGCAATAGAGCCTCTTTGACTTTCAAAGAATTTCAAAGGGATTGGGATTCAAAAGCACTGAGCCAGGGGTTGAAAATCCTTGAATGTACCTGCACTTGCAAATTCCTGTATTTGGTGCTTGGTTGGGAGACAACAAAAACATCCCATGTTTCTTGTGATTTTTTTTCGTTCCCAAAGGTGCTGCCTTCTGGGGACAGATTCTTTTAACTCCTGGTTTTTTTGAAGAAGATCAGTCTGTGGGTTGTATCTCTGAAATGAAATGGGCAATTTTTTGGAATCCATTGGGGTTTTGATAGGATGGGTTTTTGTGAGGATACAAACACATAGGTTTGCAAACTCAAAATCAGTACGTCCTTTTGTGGTGCTGCATGCTCTTGTTTTCATCAGTAGAGAGAAAATCAACTTGTAGTCATCATAACCTAAAGGCACCTACCTACTATCTCTATGTAATACATTTTGAGGAAACAGATGGATGTTGAGAAGGCTGTGCATCTCTTCTCAAGTAAAGCCTGCTTTTTTTTTCCACATGCAATGAATGCCTTTGCAAGGCTTAAGTTGATGAAAGCTTCAGACCATCATGTAGAACTTATCCACAAAGGCAGAATTTTGTTTGTCTCTTTGGTGCATCTGTAGTTGCTTAGGGCAGCATATAAGAAACAACCCACGCCATCCTGTGTTTTTGAGATTTATTATGTTCTGGGAAATTTTCTTTGTTGGATATGGTGAAAGAGTGGCAATGCCCAACTGCACTTGGTGAAGTAGAAGACAACTAAGCTCTAAATCTAGAAATTGCAAGGTGAGCTTTTTGGGTCATGCTAGAGACAGCCACTCTTTTGTGCAGCAAGCATTGGGCTTACAGGAGATGTTATGTTTGCAGGTTGGCAGCTTGCAAGGAGCAGTTTTTCATGCTTTTTATGGAATTATTATGTGGTGTTTCACATTTGACATAGAATCATGGGCAACAAAATAACACGTAGGCGACCAGCAATTGATGACCGCCATACACGACTCCAAGGATTGTACCCTTCCCGAGATGTCGATCAACGGAAGCTGCGCCGCCTCATTCTTGATTCCAAATTGGCTCCTTGCTATCCTGGAGGTGAGGAGCCTGCAGTCGAGCTCGAAGAATGCCCTATTTGCTTCCTGGTAGGCACAATTTCTCTCTCGCCCTTTCTTCTCTGCAAAAACAGTTTTCTCTAAGACAACAGGAAAGACAATCAGGCTAGCTAGCTACACCCAAAGTGCTGTTAAGGTGACACACAGGAGGATACTACGTTATTGCAGTCTCACAGTTGAAGCTAATTTTGGGGGCAGCAATGGGGGTGTTGTTGTTGGGCCATGAACAGCATTACCCAAGTCTCAATCGTTCCAAATGTTGCACCAAAGGCATCTGCACAGGTGCTCTATACTCTATGAGTCCTATACCAAGTCATCTTCTTCCTATGCGGATATTGTCCAGTGTGACCAATATGTTGGAATACATAACATGTCAAGTGTGCTTCATAATACCGTCGCTGTCCAGTAAATTATACTGAGCCAAAGTATGTGTGCTTTGCAGAGTGTTTTTTGCAGGTGAAGTCTCCGAATGTCACTCGACCAACTCAGTATCCTTTTCTGCTTTTCTGTTCTGCATATTAATGGCTTAATTAATGCATGCATTCACTGTTGGGTCTCCAAACAGCTGAGTAGTTTGGGAAGTTTCTGGGGAGTAGACAAAACAGAGTTGGAAGTAGAAAGGCATAAAAAATCAGAATCATAGAGGTGATACAGTAGGATTCCTTAACAATGATGGTGATAGATGCCCATATTGCAAAATGACAAACTATTCAGTTGAGTATCGTGGCCCAAAGAGCATGGAAGAGAAAGGTGTTGAACAAGCGGTCTGCCCCAGATTCCTTTCTTTTTTTCCTTTTCATTGATGATTGCTTACTTACCCATGGTTCAGAGTGCAATTGCTTTTATGCCTGGCTCTCTTTCTCTGCATCAATTGATGTTTCTTCTGGATCTTTGGGGCATCTACTACTATCTCATTCCTGATATTTCTTCCATTGTAATTCAGGAAGAGCAAAAAGTTATAGAAGCCAAGATTCGGATGCGGCAACAAGAACTACATGATGATGAGGAGCGTGAGCATCGGCGTGATGATGACCTCAGAGACACCTGTGCTCCTCCACATCATCCCATCCCAAGTCTGGCTGACTCAATTGCTCATGATTCTGAGCAGGACAACTGGCGAGCAGTGTGGGAAACCATCAGTCATCCTTCACAGGTTAGCTCCTTCTCTGAATACACTGAGCTGGATACCTTTGTAAGCCGCTTGTGGCCCCGTAAACCAAAAGCCAGTAAAGCAAAAGCAGGGTGGCAACCCAATCTGGACGCTGCCTACTACCATCCCTGCCCAATGGAAAATCTGAAGCACCAGGGTTATGATTATTCAAAGGCCCTGGCTTCAGTTACATATGGGAGTTTGGAAAAGGCACATTCTTGGATGTGGCGGCAGCAGCAGGCCCTGGAAAATTTGAGTCCCCCCTTATTTTCCCAAAGCTATCCACCACCTAGTAGGATGCCAGACTATTGTTGCCGAGAAGTAATAGTCATGGAGCCCAATGTATTGAGCCGGCACCCTTTGTCGAAGATAGCATGGGGGTTTGCTGAAAATACACCCAATATGTTGAGCTGTCACCCTTTGCTGAAGATGGCATTGGGTGCTGATAGAAGTTCATGTGTTGTTGAGGTTAAACCTGACGAAATCCAAAAGGCAATGGTAAGCAATCAAAAGATTTCTCTGCTGCAGAATGAACAGTATACAGAGGCAAATTCAGCTTCCTAATAATAATAGCAGAATTTTTCTCAATGGGTGTAAGAAGAAAGATGATTCTGAGACTCTAAAATGACAATCTGATAGCAGTAAACATGAACCATTAAGTTCACATTATTGATTTGAGAATTGGGAGCCTGATTTGGGGCTGATTTCTCTGTGTAAATATTGCGCTTTTCCTGTGCAATAAGAGAAGTAAGAGTTTCATATTGTATCAAACAAATGTGTGGGATGACAGGGTCCCCTATCATCAGGGGTGTCTGAGAGACCAGTTTTGGCAATGGAACCAGACTCCTTGTGGGTCCAGGGCACTCAACAGCATGAAGCAGATGATGATGATGATGGCAGAGCTCTTCAACATACAACACCTACTCTGGGTCCTCAACAAGGAGCACCTGCTCTCAGGAATCATGGTTTCCCAACACCACAAGCACCTCCAGGTGCCCAGTTAGCAAGTGGAGCACCACCATCCTCTGGATTTTCCCGGCATAACAGGTGTTAGCAAACATCAACCCACCTCATATTGTCTTGATTAAAAGCATAGGAAAATAGAGTGTCATGTTGGATGTTCTGGAATTTGACACACAGTGAGAAATGATGGGCAGGGATGATGAGTTTGATCTGGATTTGGAGGATATAATGGTCATGGAAGCTATCTGGCTTTCCATTCAGGTATTCTCCCATCTGAATTGATGTATTGAATCTTATGGAAATCTTCCATGTTTAGACAGGATATTATTCATTTCTATTAGGTTGGTCATTCACAGAAAGAGGGATGAGACTTCATTCTGTTTGGTCTACCTCAGGGTTGAACTTTACTGAGTAGTCATATAATATGCGTGCTGTGGTTTAGGAGCAAGGGGCTCGGCACAGATACAGAGATGATGAACCACGTATGTCAACTCCTTCAGGCAGCTTTCCAACATTGATGACCAATTATAGTCTCGGTTCTGATGGAGACACTGATTTGGGAGAAATAATTTTGCCACCACCTCCACCACCCCCTCCTTTGCTACCTGTACCACCTCCACTGTCAGCTTTTGATACCCAAGAGCAGGCTCCAGGAAGGCATAACTCAGTCACAGGGGGCTTAGCAGGTGCCATTGCAGCATTGGCTGAACGGCAGGTGGCTGGGGGTGATACAATAACTGCCCAACAATCAATTCTCAGTATTTTGCCACCTGATCCAGCTATGGTGAGCCGAAGGAAAGAAGTTGACAACCCTGGAACAAATATACAATTTGAGATACCATCATACAGGGAGGAGCCACATGAGACTGCTGACCCAAGTGAGCCGCTTCAAAGAAGGCGTAGTAATGGTTCACCAGTCATCAGAAATATGGGGTGTTTAATGGTTGAGGATTCTGCATCAGAGGATGAGAGGGGAACAGAACCCACTTCTGCAGAGGTTGAATTCTGGAAGTCTCAGAGGGAGGGAGAGAATGGAAGCCCCCAGATCAGGGATTCAGAAAATCCAAACACTAGTGAAGGGCTAGCAAATTGGGTTAGCTCAACACAGCAAGAATATGTGGGTACATCAATGACAAAAAGCTCCGGTGATCAGAGCTCAGAGCAAGTGGAAGTCGGGACAAGTTTCTCTAGCAGCATTCCATCTGCATCAGAGTTACCATGGGAAGCCCCCGAAATTCCACCTGATGGAAGGAATGGTGAAGGTAGTAGCAGTGAGGAAGCAGGCGGGAAGAGTGCTGTGGTGCCTGAGAGCTTTGAAGAGCAAATGATGTTAGCTATGGCTCTCTCCCTTGCTGAGGCGCAAGCTAATACTAGAGTTCATCCAGATGGTGGTTCTCTCACACAACAATCGAGTAATGTGCAATAGTAACTTGTGTTTTAAGAATGTACGGAAATCGGGATTTATGGGTATAATGCTATCATCTTTCCTGACCCATCAGAAAGCGATACAATCTCATCGATGTAACATGATGCTTGTCACACCTGGGCTGGCTGTTCCTCAGATGGGAACAAGCTCCTAAAAGAACTTGATGGAAATTTGGAAGCTTGGAGGTTTGATGGGTTGGTGCTGTATTATGTCACACTTGTTGAAATTCACGTGATTTGTGTCATTCTAAACTGCATTTTGTGGATGGGTGGACTGTTCTTCCTCTGATTATTGGTATAATGGGCTCCTTTTTTTCCCTTGCTTGAAGCAGTGCATTCAACAGCTTTTAATATGCAATTTCCATTTCATAATAATTTTTCAGGAAAAAAATTCCTTTGTACTTGAGTGTGCTCATAAAAATGATGCGTAAGCTTGGCCATTCATCATTTTTTGGTGAGTTTCATGTTGTTTTATTTGCATTTTATGATGCATCATTTTCTTCAAAAATTTGGAAGCACAAGTTCAACCCTAGATAATGAAAAACACACTAATTTTCTGTTCAAATCTCATAGATGTTCCCTAACAACAATGATACCTTTGGAATAAAAATAGGGTGAGTGGACAATTTTTCCAACTTTTATTTCTCCCTGTCCCAATCATCCTTACATTTGGAACAAGTTCACAATGTAATGGCTTTGCCACTTATGGAAATTCTACACCAACAACAGTTAAAATAGGAAATGTTCCATGAAGTTCACAAAAAATGAACTCATAGTTCACAATAATACCTCATGAAAATTCCTCAAAGAGGTGGGACTAAATGAAATCTTCATCATCACATAGCTCCTCTCCATCATAGGTAGAGGCCAACAAAAACATGGATTCAATAAATAGATTTTTTATCTACCTCTCCACCTACACTCCTTCCATGCCAACCTTCTTCTCCTTTGGAATAACAATCAATTTCGGTGGACAATGCTTTTACTAAGTGGTCTCAACAAATGCAATCATTGATAAAAATGAACTTTACTTATTGTGGTTGATTTTCAACAGCTATTATAGCCTACCTCTTTGAATATGCACCTCTTTTTTTGGACAAAATTGTCAACATTCACAACCCTAAGCACATCACCAGATGAAATTGGACTCATATGCACAATTCATGTCATGTCATCTTTATGCACAATATGAATTTGCACCTGAAAACTTAAGCAAATGGCACATATGATCATACAACAAATTTGTGTCATATGTCTTGAAATTTGTTATATTCCACAGTTTGGCTTCCTGGATGCTTTGTCATTTCCGTGTCTAGTAAGCTTGCCTCTATTGTCAGCAATCAATACAAAAGCAGCATGGTGTCATCGAATGCTCTGCCATTGCGGTGCACCCCAACAACAAGAACAAAAGAAGCTGCACTTCAAAAGCCTGCAGAAGGTGTCAAACCTTTCCTCTTTTCAAAACCTGCAGAAAACCCAAAACCCCAAATCCAGATAATTCTTTCTTTTGGCTACCTTGGGAGTTCAAATCATGCAAGAAAATGGCACACTAGAGGAGGAATTGGAATTCCATGATTTGTGAGTTCCATACATTCAAGGATAGGTTCATCCATAAACATACACTCATGTCATCATGATCCAGGAATTATAATCTGCGATTCATAGTTTGAAATTAACACCAAGTTTTGATCCCCCTGACAGCAGCAGTGCATCTCCTACTCATAATAGCAGCAGTGATAATTCACAATATAATTTTGACTAGCTCTTTTGTATGAAAAAATTGAAAGCCAGGAGGTTTAGAGAAAATGTTCATTAAACAACAGAAACTGGCCCACTGTAATTGGAAGCATTTGAGGTAGTATATTTGAAGTCTTACCTCAAACACACTGATTTGATTTGAGATAGGATTGGGTGGCATGCAACTCACTCTCTGCCATCACATTGCCTGACTTGAAGCTACATCTAGTTTTTCTGGAAATGAGAACCCAAACCCCAAATCCTAAATCCTAAAACCTAGACCCTGGGTTGAGCAAATGACAGAAAGGCCATAAGGATGGAATGTCATATTGCAGTATGTCTTTGACAAGTAGGTATGAGCCAAGGACTTTCAAATCTTAAGTTGAGTTAATTTTCGGAATGGATTCATGTTTTGCAGTATTTGCAATAGACACAAATGCACCCATGTGCATATTTGTTGGAGAATGTTCCACCATTGGAGTATTTTCGGCCAACTATTTTGGCTAGTAGGCAACATATTAGGGCTTGGATTGGCAAGCTAGTGCAAGTGGATGTTGTTTCAATAGGTACACGAGCTCATTGATTTCGATAGATTTGGACTAACAGAACGCCACTAGAGGTGATCCAACGAGAATACCAACTCATTCTTAGGTCACTTACATGCTTGGTGGATGACATTTTGGATTTTAAATGCCATTCCTACATGGTTCATCGTTATCACACATGGAAAGGTGCGGCTGAAAGTGCAACCTGGGAATCACATTCACACTCCCAAGAGTGTGAGAGAGTGTGAAAGAATGATCCCACACACTCCCAAGTGGACTCCCACTTTGGGAATTGGAGTTTTTATGGACTTTTGAATGTTCAGAGAGCGATTTGAGTGGTCAAAATTCATTGGATTGAAAAGTTCCTTGTACCATAAGATGTAAATGTCTAAAATGGACTCGCATGATTCATTTGAATACTTACAACATAAGTTATGGGCCAAGAGTCAAAGTGTCAATTTGATTCTCAACCATTAAAAGTCAGGAATCACCCTGAATTACATGTGTGTAAGTGGTGTGCCACATATTGTTAGAAAGTTCTTGATGAAAGTTACAACTTTGCTTCAGACTTCATCTTAATCGAAAGTCTGCACAAGAAGTTATGGGCCTCCAAAGTGACGAGAGTCTCAATTTCAAGAATTTCGGGACTCCCAACTTGGGAGCCCCGAGAAAAATGACATTTGGGTGTGACCCCTATGACTAATCACAAATAATATTATAAAGGGGAATGTGGTGGCTTCCCCCAAGTCCAGGCTATGATGAGTCTTATGAGTCTATGTATGCCCATGGCTCATTTGTGCATCAAAAGTGTTTGTGCAAGTCCATATGAATACTTGACCCACTTGTCATTCGTCCTAGTCTTCATCCCGGAGCTCTAACATGCCATTTTTACCCTTAAAGTGTTGCAAGATAGGGAACATACCCTAACTCCCTCTTCTTCCATTATTTTCATTTTAGGATTCACATTTGAGTCTTTCAAGGAGTTTGGGGGTGCATCACAATCCATCAAGCATATTAGCTCATTTTTAGATCACTTACATGTTTGGTGGATGACATCTTGGAACCTGGATGCCATCCCTACATGGTTCATCATGATGACTGACCACCTTTGGTTGTGGTCAATAGGGTTGGCCTTCCACATGCAGCCCTACCAACATTATTGAGTTTTTCATGTTCCCATGCATTTAAGGATGGGGGTCCAAGGATTATTTGGGACTCCCATTCATCCAATATGGAAAAACCCATTGCAAATGAAAGGGAACATGCCATGAGGTTTCGCATTGGCACCATAATTGTGCAAAACAATTCTGAAGGAACCTATAGGCAAAATTTGGGGCAAGTTATGGATCTCAATTGCCTCACATGGATTTTTCAATTTGGTTGGAATATAAAAAAACCATTTTGCCCATTTATACCCACCCATTCCACCCCATCTTTTACATGTTGCACATCTCGTTGGGTCAGCTATGTTTCTACCAAAAAAAGGGCGGGGGGGGGGGGTGATGTTATAATAAAACAAACACATCCTTGGCAATTATGGGATCAAAGACACCAAAGGACATTTATGGGTGTGGAATATAAATTGATAACGTGGGGGTGCCAGGAAATGGTGGCACCTCCCCACATTTTGCATAATATCACATGGCATGCCCTTAACCTTGGGTGCTATGAATGTTCCATCATCCCAACCCAAGGTACAAGTGACTGCAAAAGTATGAGACTCAAGGATTAGCCCAACAATTACAAAAGGTGAGGTGCATGAAGGATGACAGTTATTATGAGATTTTATTGGATGTTTTGCCTTTAATTTGAAAAAATTGGGTCAATTAAAGGGACAAGAGATTTGAATCGTATGGGAGGTTGATAATCCAATCTTTAAGCAACTTTATAAGCTTAGTGAGGTGGAGAAAACCTTGGTTCAAACAACAAGTTGTTAGATGCTGGTTTGGTGGAATTATCTAACAATGAATATGCTTCAATTATAGTGATGCTTGCCAAAAAGGACATTTTTGGTAATTGGATTAAATGCCACATGTGTGGGAATTAATGTTTGATGAATAAATAGACCCATTCAAACAAATATGCCATGCCCTTACCGAAGGAAATCTTTAATGCCCTTGCTTAGGCCAAGGTTTTTAGTACCTTAAACTTGAAGTCTAGCTACCATCAAGTGCCATTGAGGGAAGGTGATAAGGTCAATACAACATTTTGGGGAGTTGATCCCTATGGGACAAATTATTTGTACCAATGAAAGTTTTTGCCATTTGGTTTGCAAAATGCGCCTGCAAAATTTCAAAACATCATGGATCAAATGTTGGTAGGTCTTAGGTTTGCCAAATGTTACTTTGATGACATCATTGATTTTAGCTTGACCCTAGGAGATCACATGCACCATTTGTAGGAGGTGTTTGGAAGACTTAAGGAACATAAATTTCATCTAGGTAAATGTCGGTCTTTCATATTCGGGTGGGTTACTAGGGTCACATGATTTATGCAAATGGATTAATTGGGGGTTCGGAAGACCAAGGTTGACGCCATTTCATAGGTTCCCTAACCAATCTTATATATTAATTCACTACGTTCGTCTGTCTGTCTTTCTTTATCTTTATCTTACTTTAAGTTACCCTGGGGGGGGGAGAGGAATAAAGATGTGATAAAGTGAGTTAGGAGCGTTGGATCGGGAATCGGACGGGTGGAATGATGTTTTTCAGGGGTAAGTATCGTGTTGGGGTAAAAGTGGTGAGATGGGAAGTTACACATGGGGTGGGATGGACCGTTGGCGGGGGGAACCGGTGGGTGAAGAGGCGAGAGACCATTGGACAGAGAATAAACAATATTGCCGTGTGCCCGGTGCCGAGCCCGTCCGACTCTAAAGGACGTTGCTTGGGGGGGCGGACGAGGAGGGGTCTGTTGGTGGAGACATATTTTTTCACACTGAGAAATGGGGCCCTCTGGCTGCTCTGAGCGCCCTTCTTTTTCTTTTGGGGGTTTTAAAAATTGGAGATAAGGCACACTAGCAAGGGAGGGTTTGGGTTTGTAAGGTTTCTTATAAGGTTTATAGGGTTCCTCAACCTTCGGATGAATGGATGAATGAGTGGATGGATGGATGGATACCTCCTTCCTCCATTTTTAGCCAGGCTTTTATTTTAGCTCCGACTTAGTGGGTGTTCCAAGTTTGAAGTAACCTTACGACCACTTGAAATGTGCCAC
>Ga0116227_10000750_pt1 | contig 66576 bp, 39 predicted proteins | sample S1TSphgellanicum_FD_89693 | JGI IMG/M metagenome (GOLD analysis project Ga0116227, IMG submission 89693) | Host-associated microbial communities from peat moss isolated from Minnesota, USA - S1T2_Fb - Sphagnum magellanicum MG | ecosystem: Host-associated > Plants > Peat moss > Unclassified...
AAAAAGGTGTCGGTGGGTGGTTGAGGATCAGGAGGGCACGGGGAGGGTAAAAAGAGAAGAGAAGGGCGTGAAGGGGGGGGGGGGGCGGGCATTACCAAAATAAGGGGCCAAGGTGAGGCAGAGCCAAACCCTAGTTCTGGTAACCCCCTCCCCTTAGGGCTTTACCACATGTAAAGCTCTGCTACATTTTCCTTCTTGTACTTGGCAGGTACCCCCTGGGGAGGAACTCTTTAGAAAATGAAGAGTTCCTCTGGAAAGCAGACAATTACGAATTATAACATGCACTGCCACAACACTAGAAGAACAATGGTATATGGCTTTACAGCTGTGTAAAAACCTCCTAGAAGAATCATACTGTATTTGCAGGAACCTTACTGAGCGTAAGAACCTGTGAGGCATTTCAGAAAATAGAATGCCCGAACTCTGCAGGTGTTTCATTTTTTGAAACGCACCGCATTGTTTTCATTTTTTTCCTACGATGCCCAATGGGTATCACCCAAAAAGAAATATTTTCTATAAAAAGTTCTTGATTTTTACACCCACACCCTCAGCCATGGGCATTACTGGAATCATGCCTGCTTCAGCTTTGCCTCATGTGGGCCCTTATTCCAGTAATGCCTGCGGCCTCAGGCATTACCCTACACAAACAGAATTGTAAACCTCCTCCAAAGTCAAATTTCCTCTTCCATCATTACATTGTTATTCCCACAAATGAAGTGCTCATGACTTAAATCCCACAACCCCCACTGTTATCCAACCAATGTAAAATGATCTGAAATCATTGTTACCTCTTCACCTTCAGCTATTGAGAACATAGATTGGGTTTGTTGTTTGTTCCACCAAGTATGAGTGAAAAAAACTCTGTCATCCTGTCTCCATTTTGCAGCAGTCTTTTGAAATAAGAAGCATGTTGTAACAATTTTGTAAAACTATTAAGGCAAGGCAATGTTGCAGCACCAAAGAAAAGTAAGCAAGATGTCATATTGACACTCCATCATGGCTATAATAACTTACAAGTAAAATAACTAGCATTTTCATGTGCATGGAGGGCTTTGCAAATTTATTGAAACTGCTCATTCTCTTTGTGAAAATTGTACCAATGTTCCTGACCTCATTTAAACAAACTTTTCCAACTTCACACTTAGCTGTAGCTCGCCGAAGGAAAACACATGCTCATGTAGCCTGGCATTTCAAAGGTGTTGGGTTTATCATATCATATCAAATTGTGTTTGATGTGTACTGACAACAAGTTAATGGAAAGACAGCTGAAGTAAATTAAACCTGCACATTTGGATTTCACCATGCATAATATTTTATGACTATTAAAATCTAATGTACCGTGGGTAACTTATGACTGCAAAATCCAACATTCAATTAGCAGATGAATGAAAGCAAACTTTTGACTCTTGCTTATTAAAAGTCATGTTTTGTTGTGGTGCAAATTTCAAAGGTGGAAGATCACTACTAGCTACTTTGAGAATAGATCTAATTGCAGTACTATCTTAAATGTTGGCATCTTGTCCATTCTACTGTACATTACTTTCTTGTACACCTCTTCTATCTTCTTTCAAAAGATGACTGCAAGAACTTAGGGTAGGGGTTTCAGGTGTTGCTTTTCAGGTTAAGTTGAGCAAGAAACAGCAACTTTTTTCAAAAAGTTGCAGCCAGGGGGCAGACAAAGGGAGGTGGATTACATCCCAATCCTTTTAATAGGGTGGTGACAGTGTGTGATTTCCTCCAGTCAGAGTTTGTTTCCAAATCAATACAGTTTAAAGTTTAAACTGTGAAAGGTGGTGTGTAAAATCAAATCTGTTCCCACCACAACTCTAGGGTATCAGATGTCCAATATACTGAACAAGATCTATGGGCTATATAAGACTCAGCACTGCACATCACAAAATAGCATCATCATTGATGAAGGAATTTTTTTTACTGCAACTAATTCTACACTATAGAATTACTCTGGTTAACAGTTCAGAAGATCCTACAAAATCAGCTGTTCCCTTAAACCACTTGCAAGTTGCCCCATATCATTGAATTCCAATTTCCCATATACAATGATTTCACAAATGGCTCATATCTTGAGATTGGTGCTTGTGAAACAGACTCAAAATAGTTGGGGCAGTGATCCCACCCTGGGGAGGCTTATAAGCAAATTTCTTGTTGAGTTGTTCATGCTAAGGCATTGCATTACCATGTTGAATGAGGAGTCCAACACCACACTGAACTTGGGTAGCCTGGGACTAGAGTGCTGCTTCAGTGTAAGACTGATGAAATCCTTAATCCCCATGTTGGCTTGACCATAATGTGCATCAGTGTCTCAGCTGGAGTTTGTGCTGCAGTATCCGTAATGTACATCAGAATCAAACCCCTCAGCTTGAGGGCTACTGACTGGGCCTGTCTGAAAGTCTCTGGCCAAGACAGCTTGCATGGAGCCCATCCTAGCAGCAAGTAAGAGAGCCTGTTCATTAGAAAGAGTAGTTGAAGAGTCTCCAAGGAGAATATGAGCAATCTCATCCAGAATCTTTCTGTTTGAAGCTGACACATTGCTGCTGCCAGAGAAATCATTCAAGGATGGTTTTTGCTCATCCTCATCATGACACATGGGGGACAAATTAGAATTCACAGCACCAAAGGGAGTGGAAGTGGGGAACTCCTCTTTTGTGGGATACTCATCACTATCACTATTACAATCTTCATTGCTTGCCTGGATCTCCAACCCTGCCACAGGGCCAGAATAGAAGTTCAGCTCAATGAACTTCATGATACTTGTGATACCTTCAAATATGACATGAACAATCATAGGGCTCATATGCAGTCCTTGAAAGCACTGTCCAAAAGTAGAACAGATATGCATGAATTTTCAAGACACAAATGACATCACAAGATAAGATAGAGTACCAGAACTTGGGGAAGACATATTGCTCATGTGCATGTCCATTAGTCTTGAATCTGCTGTTGACTCAGGAACAACTCCCGTCATCTTACAACTTCCTTGAAGAAATGAATAGGGAGACAAGAGAGGTTGTGGCTGGTAGTTGAACCCTTCGAAGGCATGTGTCAAATGGCTCAAAGTCTTTGGAAGATGGACAGCAGACTGTCCTTCAAACATGTAGTCACTATGTTCAAAGAAAGGGCTTGGCCCAATGACAAGAGTCCCCTCCACCAGGGCCTTCAGGCGAGGATCACACTGGAGCAGCTTCTCATAGTGTTTGTTGAGTACACCCTCCGGATACTGCAGTGAATGCCATCTGCAATAGGATTATACCAACATGATTAACTGCCAAACAAGGCAATATGGGCAGCAAGGATTTGCAAAAGCCTTTGCACCATTTACTTTTCAGTTGCAAGCACAAAATCTGATTTCAAATTCTGTACAAGCAGTGTAGCAATAAACAAAATAGTAGCCCCACACATCATGTTCCCTCTTAGCCATGATCACAAAGGCTACATGTGCCTACACAGAGACTAGATCTGAGGATAAACAACAATACTGCAGAATATTCAACACAGTTGTTCAGCATTACCAACATAAGGATTTCATCAATGAAAAGATCCAAAGCATTTTACTAACTTGCAAGTAGTTGCTTGTCCCCCTGTAAAGTCAGAAGTAGCCTGCCACAATGTATGTTTTCTTGGTTGGGGGTTGGTCTCCTTGAAAAACAAAGGAGGTCGAGATACCTGAAATGAACAACCAAGCATAATTCATAAGGCAAAAGACATTGACAAGGCCCACATCAACTTTGATATTCTTCTTCTTGCATCAGTTTAGTGATCTATGCAGATCAGATCTGAGATAAGAGTTCATACTGAAATCTCAAGAGATCCAGGAAGGCTCTCTGGACACGTTGCCTTCATTGCTGAGATGTCAGACCACTGTATTTCAATCTTACTTTTCAGTCCACTGTCCAACACCTCCCAGACAAGCTTCCGCTTTGCATAATAGCATTTGGTGACAAGATCTCCCTCATATCTTGATACACACTGAATCACAATAACCCCAATATCACACCAAAATTCCAATTTTGGTATTCAATGCTCATTATATGCCATTGAATTTACAAACCAACAACAGATCACTACTGTCAAGCAAAACACTATGCTACTACCTAGCCGTACATAAGTTCGCAAAATGGAACTCTCGTAGTGCATGATCCTCACAACACTAACAATAGCTGTTGGATGATCAGAAGTCTGACATACCTCCCATGTCCCAATCTTTAGCGAGGATGCTGGAAAATTGGATGCTTTCAGCTTGTCTGGTGCAGCATTTCCAGCAGGAGCAGAACACTTGTCAATTTTCCCAGTTTTGCAAAACCCTGGGTCGATTACTTCACAGCTTGAAGCATCGGATGCAGATTTGCTGTTTGCCAATTGCATGGCAATAAGATCCAATAACGAAGGTGTTTTCTTAAGGGTCAAGCCCAGGGGGCTTGGCTCCTCCAAAGGGTCACAAGGGGCACTAGAAGGGACAGACACCAGGACAGGTGGAAGCATCCGACCCATTTTCCTCATAAATGAGTGTTGTGAATCACTGGATTTGTATGGCGTAGGTTCCCCTATTCCACTTTCCTGAAGCAGGATTGCCAAGGAGGAAGATGTGGCGGCTAGCTGTATGGGGTGATTCTGCAAAAAAAAAGAAGAAAACGATGGACCAATGGACACGATTTTATTTGTTTCTGTATCGTACGCAACACTCCTCAACCCATTCTTGCAACAGAAATCAACTACATGTTGAGGTCAATATGTTGTAGGAGACAGGCACTCCAGAAAAAAAAAACATCACCTTCCAAAAGCTGCTCTCTAGTCAAAAGAAAAATGTGAATCTGCACAAACCATTCCGACAAAAAGATGACATAGAAATGTAATGTCCAAGTCCTTACTGCAGCATCCAAATGCCTCAATCCTCTGCACTAGGAAATGCAAAGAGAAAATCTAAAATAGCTCATGGTGCAAACAGCTGCATTATACATGGGAAAACAGCAAATAGTATCTACAGAAAGGAGGCAGTTAGTTACCTGTATCACAGCAGCAGCAGGAAGAGAGTCATGGAGCTTGGAGCGCTTACGACCATGTAGAAGAGAATAGTCGAACGCAGTGCTCTCGTCTTCTCCTTCCCCATACAGGTGCAGCGACTCTGACTTAGGAGCTGCCAGAGACGGCACCTGGAGAACCTGCATATTGCCGGGCCAGCCCGCAAGCTTATTGCCAACAATCCCTCCTCCTTCACTGTGGCTTCGCCACTCCTGAACAGGCACAGCACTCGATACTGATGCAGAAGAGCCATGGGGATCTGTCACTGCCATCGCTGGAGTCCTGTAGTTTGTCTGTGTTGTAGGGGATTCATATGCTACCATTTCTCCGAAATTCGTCCACTTCTTCCCCTTGGTTGCAAAGACAACAGGCCTCTTCCGGGTCCAGAACGCGCGAACGTTATAGCAAACTGTCCCTTTCTTGCCCCTTGTTCCCTTGACACAGAAGTCTCGCTCCGCCTTCTGGTACGTGATCTTAAACCCCCTTTTTATTCCTTCTTTGCTACCGGAACAGATCTTCCACTCCTTCAACTAGGATCAACCAAGTGCGGCGGCGAGAATCGAGAGGTTCACGCAGCATCGCCTCCAAAAGGAATTATGAGGAAAGAGAGAGAGAGAGAGAAACGAAACTTAGAAAGACCGCACCACCGCGCGCGAATGAAGATTGTCTCACATGCAATCTACGGGACAATGTAGGCGCACAAAACAATCCATGACAAGAGGGAGAGAAGGAAAGGAAAAGAAATAGAACGGAAGGCAACGAGAAACGGAAACGCAAAAACTGAGAGAACTAGGACACGGAACCGACGAACTCTCTCACAACTCCTTGCAACGCGTGTTTGTCCTCTCTCTCTCTCTCTCTCTCTCCCCAATTGACGAGCAAATCCTGAGTAAAAGCAACAACGGGAAGACAAACGAAAGGAATTGGGAGAACACTAGAAGCGCATGGAAGGAAACGGCAGATTTAAGTCAAATCAAACAAACTCCCCCTCACATGGCGCTCATAAAACCATCAAACAAACCCCAATGGGAAAGAAAAAAACACAGCCCGAATCCGCCGATCCCGTCACACGGCGACAGCAGAGAGCACCACAAAACAGCAGCAGCAGCAGCAACATGCAACACAACAACAACAACAAAAGCGTAGATGTACCTGGACAAAGTGGTGCAAAAAGGGGGAAATACACTCAAAGAGAGAGAGAGAGAGAGAGAGAGAGAGAGAGAGAGAGAGAAAGTCCACAAAAGCAACGGCGATCTGAAACCCCAAAAAAATAGCACAGAAAGTCGAGAAAAGAACGCCGGATAATGTTTTTAAAAACTCACAAAGATCAAAGAGATCGTTACGTAGAGACACAAAACAAATGGAAAAGAAAAGCGCAGGCAGCGATGGCGGAAGGATAAAAGGGGAGTCGAGGACAAGCAACAAGAGCGCGACAGCAAACGAGTAAGAGGGAAAAAAGCGTGAAACACTGGCCCGCTGCCTATTTGCACCACGATGTCAATGGCCTATGACCCAAAGGCCATGCATGACTCATCATGCCACGTATGGTATTATGTGGCACGGTATGGTATATATATTCCATACGTATTGTATAAAAGTGTTGGGAATGTGATTTTCAAATTATTCAATGCCTCGTATTCACGTATTTTGTAGCCACGCGGTAAAGTACCGGGTCATAACTGGTGGCCTGTGGGACCGGTGGGGGGGTCCAGGGGGTATGTACCTGTGGGAGTGAAGATCGAGCGAGGTTCCTAAAGTGGGGGGTCTTGGGATGGGGGCCTTGTTTGTTTTCTTGGGCCCAGCCAATAGCCAAACCCCCTCCCCCCCTCCCCAATAATAGTTTTGGTGTCTGAATGTAGCCAGGTGCTTTTTTGGGTTCATCTGCTAGTTCCACTTTTGGTTTTTCTGCCAGTTCCACTTGTGATCTAAATCAATGGTGGGGAACATTCGTTATGCTCCGGAACAAGTCTCCATAGTAGAACTTCTTAGCAGCTGATGCACCAATGTCTCGGCCTCTGGAGATCAAAATGCTCCATACCTTACCTTCTTGTCAGATTTGGCAAAAATTAATTAAAAAATCAGGTGAAGAGAATTCTCAGAAATTTCAGGGGAATTCTGATGAATTGTATAAAATTTTATAATCCATGTAGATGAATACTCCAAACGGCCCAAATTGGAGCAATGAAAATTTGAAAATTATTCTATGTTGTCTATTATATTTTGCAAAAAGGATTCAAGTCATCTACCAAGTTCACAATACAACTTGTCTCGATTCGTACAACCATGTACATTCATAACGCATCAGTAGTCAACTATAGCCCAGGTTTCATAGAAAGAAAAAAGAATCTTTATAATGAAAAAGAAATTTAAAAATAACTAACTCTAGTGCAAATTTAGGATTATAGGTTCATTCTTGAATAATCTCAAAATATGGTATGGACCAACTATAATGATGAAAAAATAATGGACAAGGGACAAATAATAAAACTAGAGTCTAAATATTTCAGAAGAACCCTGTGTGTCCAACCCTAAACTTTAACTTCAAGTGTAGAATTGGCCGTGTAGCTTAAAATTAATTGATTTCAACACTTGCACAAGGAAACTGACCACCCCGTACAGTAGTACATAATAATAAATTAACATTAATATACTTATGAGTATGAAAAATGATCTCTGACCTTGAATAGTAACCAATACTTCCTGTTGTTGTTATTATTATTATTATTATTATTAGGTTGCTTTTGAGTCACAACTTGATTTGCTACAAGGCCAATGTGTGTTTGTGGATTCTTACTTTCCTTGGGTTGTTTTACTAGAGAAGCTCATTATGTCACCCAAAAGGGGCAAAAGTGTAAGCATGATGAACATTGAGTAATCTGCACACAAGTTTCCAGCCAATCATCAAAACAATTAGTGCTCAAGTCATAGTGAAAAGTCTAATTTTTTTGAGACCCTGCTATATCTGGCCACATTCTAGAAGCTAAGGTCTAAATCTGGCTATTTGCATCTTTTTCCTTGGAATGTGGCGGCTTTGGGCCATTTTTCCATTTCCTTTGTAGGATTTGCAATGTCTTTTTTCTTTGGGGGTTACAAATTGGCGAAATTTTGTCCAAATAAAAACACTGACTATGATTGACTCTATGACCCTTCACCCATATGTGGCCTTTGTACATAATAATTGTAACATGGCCAGTTGCAATTCTCCCTGATGGTAGTGTATTGTGACTGATATTGATTAGTTGTGGGGGTCCCCCAATTTTTTTTCTTTAGTGATCAATAGTCCCAACATAGATACCATAGTACCTTGGGGAACTTCAACACATGTTTGTCAAATAATTAATTACTTTTCAATTTTTCATCTCAAAAAGAAAAAAATCTTGAAGATTCAATATTTTTCTCCACAAATTTTTTTATTTAAGAGAAATTTTTAATTTCAACATTTTTGAAAATAATATAATTAGTGTTAAAGTTGCCTATGTAGTAGTAGCGTATGTTGTAATCTTCTCATTTGGGTTGTTTATATAAGTCACAAAAGTAAAACTTAAGGCAAAGGATATGAGGAAAAGTGAGGAGCTATTGGGAACAAATACATTAAGAACACATTGGGAACTTCATGAGAACACATTGGGTACAACAAAAATCCAGCACCCCCCCCCAAAAAGATTTTTGTATTTCATCCACGAAGGCACTTATTTTCTCATAGTCATCCTACGTAGCTCTTGTATAATCCTTGAATATTATTTTAAATATGACGCCATTATTGTAATCTGGGGATGTCACTTTAACTTCATCCACACAGGCGCTCGTTTCTTGTACATCTACTGTAGCGCTGGTCTTCATTGACGAGCCATCCAAATAGTCAACAGGGTAGTATCTGGGGTAGGTACCAAAGGGGTACGAGGTTGCTGGCTACCGTGTCTGGACATGCATGCTGTAGACGAATAAAATGCAGACACATCAGCAAGCCAGGATCAAAAATCGGTACAAGGGGTGTGTGTCACACTGCAGCCTTGCCATTTACATTAAAAAGTATCTTAAGGCAAAAGAAGAATTATGGAAATTGAAATATTTCACCATGCAAAAATATTATCTTCAAAAAAATCCTCTAAAAGAAACCAAAATCCTTCAAGATATCATAACTCTATAACTAATCTCAAGTTTCAACACAAGCCAAAATATCATCTTTCAAAAATCCTCGTATAAAAATAGGCCTATTATTACCTAGGGGCCAAAATCCCTTAAGCTACTATACTCGATATTGAATCTAAACACAACATCCTTGCCTTGGTTGGCAAAGTCAATAAAGTGGTGATGTTCTGGTTTATAACACAATTCCCTTAATCTTGTGATTTACTTAGATTAGTGCTTTGGGTGTGCCAAGCATCCATTCTGTATATTGTTCCATCCTTTCATGTTTGGATGAATTGTTTAGGACATGGTATCACTTTTTTGTCTTTTTGCTTAGGCGTTAATTACAAAATTATTTTCCCCAACGCCCCTTAAGAAGGGCTTTCCTTTCGATGCTACTGCTTCTTATTTTACAATAAGTGTACAAATGAAATAAAATTGGCCATGCGGTGGTCTCAAATCTAAAGCAATGTTCCATTTGGATGTTTATGATGAGACCACCACCATCTAATTAAAGGTTCTATTAGTTTCAGTAACTGCAACTGAACTATGGCCTCAAAAATGGATTATATTTAATCATATCCCGATTTACAATGTTTTCCAACCAAAAATGTGTGATTAATGAGTTTTTTGTTTTTACAAATTTTGTCATTTTTCCCACACGAAAAAATTCCATTTTTGAGGAATTTTTTTTTAAAACTGTAAATTAAAGTAATTGCACTCATATTCATTCACCAAATTTTCAATATATAAAAAAAAAAGACGTTGGTATCGTCCTTAAACATTTAATAGGATTTGCAATTGATCATGCAGAGAAATGAAACCACCAATAATTAAATTTATTTTCTATCCCTTATTTTCCAACTTTGTTCTGTTAAATGAAGACGAATCCTTATGGTGGCTCGAAAATATGTGATTCTTTGTTATTATAATATTTGTTGGTGAGGAAAAGAAAAATAATTTTGACGCCATTTTAATATCGAAAAATAGCCTGAAAACTCCTGAAATTTCCACCGCCTCTGGAGGGACCTAGTCAATCCAAGGAATCTGGACCATTGGTCGGTGAATTGCGGGGGGGGTGGGAGGTTAAATGTACGTGCACCTAAAGGGGAAGAATCGGAATCTTTGTCACAACAAAAGGCAGCAGGTACGTCATTACTAGGCCGCCTGGTCGCCCACAAACCGACAAAGGCTGGGCCCCACTGGGCTGGGCACATAGTATGTTAGTTGGTAAAGAAGGTGAAATAGGCAGTCGGTTTTCAATAGGAAGAAATCGTCGACAGTAACTTTTCAACTTTTACTGTGAGTGGAAAAGATGGATCTATTCGGTACATGAATGAATAGTATATATACGGGGAATTATCATATTGACGTATAATACGTGAGTCATGATCAATCATTTTAATAAATTATTTTAATCGTTTTTTGGTAGGAAGTTAACGAATTAAGGATTATGACTAGGTGTTTTATTGTTTATTCTTTCAATTAATTTGTGATATTTGGCCTTTAATTGTTGAATAAGTGTGTTTGCACACTTATTTACTTAGTTCTGGATTAAATTGTTAATCTTGGATTTTTTCTAACATGTTGATTGGGCTCTAGGTTTTTACTGAATTGGAGGCAAAACATCATCAATATCTTTTTTTTTATTCATCTAGTGAGGCAAAACAGTACTAATATGCATTGTTCCATCATTTGATGACTCTCAAATCAATTTTTTTTTTCAATTTTTTAACTTTCAAATGATCAATTGTTAGTTTTATATTTTCAAAAATCTAAAATGACTAAATATATCATTTAAAAATAAAATTAGTACCTCATTTTATTGATCTAAGAGAAGTTTTTAAACCAAAAAGAAAGGAAAATTTCTTTACTTCAAACCAGGGCTTTTATTTCATTTTAATGATCTCGAAAATTGAAAAAATTAGTGAAATTTACACTAGAAAAAAAAAATCCAAAAAATTCCCAGTTTATTTGTCAAAAAAATGACCAAAAAAATACACGGACAAAAAAATTGCTTTAGAAATCATCTTAATAATAATAAGGACAAACAAAAGTAAAAAGGGTGATACTTAGTTTGTCAACTTAAATGTTAATAAATGAGTTTTCACCTTATAGGGCACACATATCATGGCTCCCCCAAGGTTTGAACCCCTATACCCCATGTGTTCTTTAGGGGCCAATTTGATTCCATACAGGTCCCCATTACTATCGTTGGGTATGCTATAACCATGTAACATTTGGCATGGCATCTAATGGCGAATTGAACCCATCATACCACTTGCAAGGCAATTGTGGGTCCCAACCACTAGGGCCCCATACTTGATGCTACAATAAGAAAAATAAAGGTGGTCAAGTCACCTAGCGCCATTTCCAAATCATCAGTTTTCAAAATTTTCATCCAAATTTATAATAATATTTCATTTACAGAGCCTGAAAGGATTAGGGGTAAAGTGAATGCAAGATGTCAATGAAATATGGGTGCATGTTAAAGATTGATGGGTGATGTGGTCACAAGGTATGAGCACATCACAAGTAGCAAAACTCTAGAGAGCATGTGTCCAATGCACAATAGCTCAATTCCACGTAATGGGTAACATAGGCCCAATGTAACATTGAGAGGAATATTGATATGTAAACTTTAAAGTGTGGGAAGAATATCCATTCCAAGGTTTTCATACAAAATCACAGTTGAAACTTAAATGTGTTTTAATGTCAATCTTTCCATTGTTGCAATTATAACTTTTTTCACAAGTCAAGTAAACAACTTTGTTGTCAACTAGTAAGAAGGTGATTTTGGCATTCTGCCCAAAACCATCAGTTTTGTAACATGGGGCATCTGACTTATATCAAATATTGTTCAATTTTATACGCTTTCATTTAATACAGTTTTCTCTAATTTATTTTAGTCTTTTCAAACTTTTTACATAGAGATTATAAACAAGTAATAACACTCTTTTGGCAAAAACCAAGAGTTGCTAGCTTCTAACAACTTATCACAAATGTCCTGCTCAACTGTTACTGGTATAATAAAACTGGTAGGATGCTTGATAGTACTGTTGGTATAAGGGTGAATACCATGGACAGGCCTATAGACCAGACCAACACTGATTAGAGCGAGACTTCACAAGTAACCAAACCTGTGCAGCCCATCTGGTAGGTGCCTTAAGCTACCTTGGAAGGGCTTGAACCTGGAGAGCCATAGTCCAATGGGTGTCTTACCCTAAGTCTCCATGACCAAAGGACTTGGAATTAGTAAAGCTTTCATGTGAAGCAATGTATGGTTTACAACTTTTCAGTTATGATTACAAAAGAAACTTCACATTGTACTGTAATAAATGCATTGCATGCCCAAAATCCTTCTAAACATCAAAGCAGTCTTCCAGCAGACTAAACATGTCCAGCACCTCATTTGTGAATTGAACTGTTGGGGTTGTACAAATCAATGTGCACAACTTAGCGCAAATCATCATGGTATCTTCAATTTCAGCCCAAATGGAATTGGAACTTCTGTAGCATTTAAAATTGGAGATCTGACCCACATGTGCATCAATTTCTCAAAGCTATGTGGTAGATAAGTGCACCAGAAATGTCAATATTAATCAAGTCCTCTCTATCCACATCTTGAGAATAATTGCCCTCTTCCACCCATCTGCTGAAACTGTTTTGGCATCATCCTCGTGTTCTGTCCCCTCAATCTCACGGCTCCAAAGACCAATAAGCACTCTTTGTAATCATTAATTTTTTGAACATTGTCCATACTTTTCTCTCAAACCAATGACTGAGTATATATCTCATTTATAATTTGTATAGTAATGAAAGTTGAATACAATTTCCTTTAATTACAATTTGTCCAAATTTAGTCATGCATTGTTGTAAGAACAAATTTATTTATTTACATGGAATGTTTACAATAACTAGTGGGTGCCCATGACCTTTGGCCACTGTGAAGTCCCTCGGTTTCTTTAAACTTGGTTAGCGTTTTATTTTTTTTTAGAAACTTTTTAATTTTTTAATTTTTATGTGTTTTTAATTTTTATTATTATTTTGTGATCATTTAGCCGGACGGACATTTCATCCATCCCCTTAATCGGGACGGACAGTAGCTAAAGGAAAAAAAGCTTCCCAAAAATTCATCCCGTCATCAAGCCGGACGGACATTTCATCCATCCCCTTAATTGGGACGGACAGTAGCTGAAAGAAAAAAAAGGTCGTCTTGGTCAATACAAAAAATAAAATAAAAATTGATTCTGGGTTGTCCAAGGACTAAATTTATTTTTTTTGGTCTTCCCCTAAATTCGTCCCGTCATCAAGTCGGACGGACATTTCATCCGTCCCCTTAATCGGGACGGATAATAGCTAAAAGAAAAAAAAGGTAGTCTTGGTCAATACAAAAAAAACAAAAAAAAAAAAAATTATGGGCTGTCCAATGCCTAAATATTTTTTTTCTGATCTACCAAATCTTTTGCCTCAAAAAATCAGACTGCCCCTGATTTCTTTTTTATATGGAATCAGTTACATCTGGGGAAGGTACATCTGAGGAAGCTCCTTCAAAAATCAGACTGCCCTTGATTTCTTTTTTCTCTAGAATCAGTTACATCTGGGGAAGTTATGATTGAAAGAATTTTCCAGGCATTGCCCGGACAAACAGACAAACACCACTGTTACTTTAATATATATAATTAAAAGATTTTCAACTCAAAAATCTTAGATTAAATGTCAAGCTTATTATTATTATTAAATTAAGTCATATTAGACACATGATATCATTTGCAATGCATTTGCATTGCAGTACCCACCAACAATGGGGAACCATTGAATAACCAAAGCTATAACCCAATCAATATTACAACATATGGCAATATATTTTCACAAAAATGTTGGAATTGATCATATATAACTTTCACATAGAAAGTTCTCATTGAAATCATTAAATCTATTATATTTATATTAAAAGCTACATAGAGAAATTGATTGAAGTTGTATGGTATTTCTTGAAAACTTTAAGTCTAATTTCAAGTTGTGGTGTAAAGTTGAGATCAATTATTAATTTTATATGATTTTGAATCACTGAAGTAAACACATCATGTCCCATGGGATTCATCGGAAGTTAGGATTGTTGACAGTTTCATAAAAAATAGATTAAGACTCGATTGACCAAATTGGCTACTTCAAGTATACTAGTACATTTTATCATCACAAACATTAATATAAAATGTTGACACATGAACATATTTACAATCTTTTGTTGTTTTATTGGGATTGGACATGGGTTTTGGTTCATTTGATTGTGATCATAGTCAAATGAATGTGCAACATGTGCTACAGTTTGAAAGTTTTTATTCTTTTTAGATTGCTATGATTTGAATTCATCTGAGTCTATTCTTGTGGCTTGCTTTACTTCATTACATGTCAATAAAAAACCAAGGACTTTGTCCACTACTTGCCGCATGGGTGTTGCATGGTCTAGCCTTATTTTGGCAATGGAAATGGTATACTGGGTGTTCACGATGGGGGAGGGGCAATGTTGTAGTAGGAAATACAAAAAAAAAACAATTGACCATGGACAACGAACAACCTCAATGCATTGCGTATGTGGTTGCTTTCTAGGAAAAGAAGAACCAACATGTAGCTTACCCAAATGTTTGAGGGAACGTCATTTGTTACTTTCACTTGGTCATGCATATAGATGTGGACCACATATCAAGTTGGGATTGCAAAAGAATTGATGATTGTCGCTCCATGCACTTTGTGGCTTCATTTCCCATCAAAATTGCACTTTGTTGATTGTGAGGGACCTTGCATGTTTCTATGTTGAATGTATGGATAATAACTCAAATATCTAAAGTCATTCAAATATTTTTCACACCATTTGGATAAAATTCACTGCAACATGGTAATGTTTACATAGTCATCACAAAACGTACCTTATGGATCTGTAAAGAATCCATAAAATTGTTCCAGAGTATGTGTAGGGCACATTACCCTCAATAAAGTTTCTGCCTCAACAAAGGAGGCACCTTACATGTAAGGTTCCTCAAAATGGTATGTTCACCATGCAAGAAACGTGAAGCAACTTTGTTGATCAATAAAAAAAATGAGCATAACTAAGTTTTTGGAATATGGAAATGAGAATATAACAGAGCTGATTGTGTGAACACAAGTTAGCACAAGTATAGTATATATCTTAAAGATATTTTAAATTCAAAAGAAGGAGGATTGATGGTTAATTGTGCTTACACACAAATTCTGACTATTATTAGTTTGTGATATTTCTAAGGTAGAAATATCCCCCCATCCCCTGCGCACCCCCACCCCCCCCCTCCCAAAAACAAAATTGAGAGAAAAAGGCCAAAACTATGCTCTCAAGAAGGTGGGCCAGACTGAGCTCATGCCATGAGTGAGCTCCTCGTAGCTTGCACAAAATGGCTGCAAGAAATGATCATAGTCTCTGTCCTGGCAGTCCTTGTACACATTTCTTATCCCATTCATGCAACCCACACAACCCACCCATTTGTGTGAAGAAAATTGAAGAGCCACACACTGGAGCCATCAACTTATCAACAAAGTACGTCATGGATACACTTCCTTTACCTCACAGCTTGGTGCATGTCTAGATCCATGCCAAAGCCTATCACTGACTATACAGTCATTGTCTTCCTTCTGTCTTTCCTTCCTTCCTTCCTTCTTTCTTTCTGGTGGTGCCAGTAGTTATCACGACTTTTCTCAATAGCACCAGCAGATTCACAATATGGAAAGACCAGGGTAGCCCAATTGGGCTCTGTCATTGTGACCTGATTCGCCAGGCTACATAAGCTGTCAGAGGGAACCCTGCAATTCAGGGCGTTTCCCTGATTTATAACAGAGGGAACGTGCACTTTATGTCAGGAAACATACCCAGGGCAAGTATGATGGCCATAAGGCTGGCAGAATCAGCCATCAAGGGTACATTCTCTAGTATGATAAAAGCACGGGAACCCTATTCAGGGCCCCTTGCTGTGCCCTGATTGGGAGGCAAAATTGGCATTGCTTCTTGTTGTGCTTCTTCTTGAATCGGTTCATTAGCGTTCTCCCGGTCTTTAACATGAACAGGCTGTGTCAATAATTTATTCCACTAGATGTGCACGAGCACCTGTTCTCTAGTAATGTACTTGAGAGTTCATGCACTGGGCCAGGGTGAACCAGCACCTACACTGGTACCTTCACCTTCTTGAGTAATGCCTCTTGAGCATCCCCACCAGAACATTGAGCAACAGATTTTGAATGAAGAACTGTAAATATTATTTGGATTTGGGACAATAAATTAGCTTTGGGCCAGAATTCGTACACTGGATGATTGTTGTGGCTGGTAGCAAAAGGTACTCTGCACAGCCGAACACCTGTTACTGATTGGTTTGATTGATTGGTCTAAGTGGTCTGCTATTAATAATCTCTCAACTTTCACTGTCTGAGTTCCATGTCTGAGTTTCATGTTTGTGGGTGACGCATGAAAACAAAAAGCCAGTCATCTTGGATGTGAGAAGAACTCTTGAATCCCCAAATATTGAGTATGAGTGGAGCTGCTCTTAAAGTTGATAATTAACAAGGAAATGTTGAATTTGGACTCAGAGACCCTGATTTAAGTCTAGGGATAATAATATTTATAATGTATAGAAGCAACCCAAAATAATTTGAGGTTTTTAGTTTTTATCATGGTACTAATATTGGTGCTGGTTCACCCAACGCCATGCACACCTGGCACAATTGGCTGTTGACAACCTATTCTTTAATATATTATGAGTGAATGTAAAAGGAGGCCAATTTCCTGCCACATGTACATTACTTCATGGGATTCTTTTTGTACTAAGGAAACGGATCATTTATGGCACTTTTTTGCTAGGCAATGCGCCATTGGGCAATCCCTCCTTTACCTGGCCTGTTCTCTGGCGTTAAAGTATAGAGAACTCCTTGAGAACAGAGGAGAACTACTGGGCCCTGGGGATATGTGGCAGAATCTATCGCCACACGATACACAAGGGAGCAGATTCTGCATAATTAGTTATTCATAATGAGTAATAAGACCCTCCCCCCCCCCCAGCCCTTTTCCCATAGTATCTGGACATGATCATCTCTGAAGCCTTAATGCCACAACCAGATAATAATTCCCAGCCTTTTTTCCAAGACATGCATACCACTTTTATCACATATTTTTCAATTTAGGGGAATTTTTGGATTTAACCCAATTGAATCAACAAACCATTAGAAAATGCGAAATACCCAAATTATATAAGGTTGGAAAGAACATTTTTCACCACCACAACCTTGTTTTCCGGAAAAAGGCCTTTCTTGGTTGATTGAAATTTATGTTTGAAATGCCCAAGCTAACAACAAATGGAGGGAATAATGGAGGGCCCTATTTCAACACACAATTCAACAGAAAGCCATGGCCCACAGTACATAAGGGCTGTTAGTCTAGGCCAAAAATAGTGGCAGCCAATTTTAGGTATAGAATTTCCATGCAACCAATGAGAAGTCATGTCATGGAGTGAAGGGGCCTCCTTTTTTTCTCTTGTGGGTGAGGGGAGGGGGAGTTTTGTTTTTTCAAGTTGTGTTTGGTGTGGAGAATGGGCTGTCTACTGTTCACTTTCCACTTGGACAGTGGACGGTTGACTTTCCATGTAAACTTCTTTTCTTTTTGTTTGTTTGTTTGTGGGAGGGGTATCAAAGCAAAGAGTTACCAAGTTCCTGACATGTTCCCCAAAGAGTTCTCAATAGCACCTCACTTTTATCCCATATGCTTGGCAAACGTTGTCCTCCTGTCACGTACATACCTGGGCCAAAGGGGAGGACCCGCACACTTCAAAATAGAACCTTCCATTTTGTGGAGCCTCTGTAGTTTTTTTGTTTTTTGAGTGATGGGCCAATCAAATGTTACTAATATGAGGGATTATATGTGGTGGCCTGGACAAGAAGAGCTTACAGTTAGAGTGTACACTGTACACCTAGATTTGTAGCCTAAGCCCAGCTAACTCTTGAATGGAACTGGCAGCCCAAGTAATGCAAAGTGGACATACTTTACACAGACATATATATGTATGCAATGTCCAGACAATGTGCAGGCCAAGTTTTCTGGAGCCTCTCTCTCTCTCACTCAGGATGATTATGAAAGCTGAACTGATCTAGATCCTTTGGGGATTCGGAAATCTGCTTGCCTTATCAAACATGCCTCTGAAATAAATTAGAGTCACTGTAACAATATGCCCACTCTTCATGACCTGCAACATCAGCACCAAACAGTGAGCATCATCAAGATGATGAGAAGTGATAGAGAGAACCAAGAATTCATGTCCAGCTTGAATACACAGGAACCAGCTGATACCCGCAAAGGTTGTGTTTTCCAATAAAAGCTGCCCAGTGCATTTTATGGGAATGCAAGGTGCTCACGAGAATCCTTGGAGAATTGAAATAATTTGACAACATCCAATCCACCATACTCAACTCTAGGGGATACGCAAATGCCTTGATACCTAAACATCAGGACAGTGTAAATTTGCACTGAAAAGCAGCCCATATTACACCCATCAAACGTTTAGGGGTTAAGCATGCAACCCTAGACAACCACCAGGGCAATGTCACAATAGCCATACATGAATGTTGGACCAAAGGGGCTGTTGATAGAGCATTCAGTCTGAATAGCAGCAACGCCACCCCCATCATGACCTAATATTCCATGTGAAATCCAAACCTGCAAAAGAACCCAGACCTCACCAAGCCATCACTCCACTGATTAAGCAGCTTCCAGTAGATAGTCTAGTCAAACTGGAAACTAGCCTAGTATGTTGCAAGTATTGCACCTCTAGGAAGAACCTAATGCAAAGTACACATGACCCTTGCAAAGCCAACAAGCAAAAGAAACCTGGATTGAGAAACCATAAGGCTAATCCAAATATATGACTCCGAACATCATTGAAGCATATCTGAATGGCACATGTGGTATGAACCAACAATCTCATCAAGAAAAATAATTAATTGACAACTAGAAGCCCCTTCTTCTGACAAGAACATAGTTTTGTGAACGCATGGCCAAGTGTGAGATGTTAGAAATGTAGAGATCAATAACCAAACACCAAAGAACAAGAGAGGTAAAACAACACCAGGCGATCTCAATCACCTACACTTGGCTCCATGTGGTGTCTACAGAAATACATCTCCCAAGACCATCAACATAAGCAGTTCTGAACTTCTGAACGGCCCTTTCCAGTTTCACCTGCTACAATGCCACAACAAAAGATGTTCAAACAAAGCTCATCCAATCTTCTTGCAAAATCCCGAGTATTGTAGTTCAGTTCTAATTCAATCAAATCTTGGTACCTAAGAGCTTGCAAGGTGTTTCCAATTGGGCTTAATGCCAAATGTTCTGAATAGCAATTGCAACTTTCGGTATAACTTTGAACTAGAATCCTACTACCCTCGAACTTAACAAAAAATATTAGACACCCATGTGTTGTATGCTACCTTGTCTATCCCTACACCTATCTCTATCAATGATCATTAACCTCATAACATGGCTTTTTCAATTTGTATTATCAAAATTGCACTTGTACTTTTATTAATCAAGAAGACCTATGTTAATTTTGTGAGGAAAATGTAATTTTGCAGTCATGTTCCAACTGTAAGATTTGTGGACAAGGCCAGATCTCATGCCAACCTCTGGAAAGTAATCACCTATGATTTTTCCCTCGGTGAGGACTGGGGTCGCCAGAGAGCATTTGGACATTTTTGATGTCGCCATAACATAGCATATTCATTTAGATGGCTTGTAGCCACTAGTTGCCAGCAGAGAACTTTTACATGAGGGCGAAGGGTTGATGGCCATGTGGCATGTACATGCACCATTGTAAATCTTCTTGGGAGTGGTCACTGGAGCTTTATTGAAATACCTATAGTCACCATTACTTGGCCCCCAAATTTCCAATGGGGCAACCATTTCATCTATAACTGAGAGAGCATAATAGTCATTCACCCAAAAAATCTAAAAAAATTGTCACATTTGTAGTGAGCCCTCAAAAACTTTGAAACAATATTTGTCATTCTTTGAAAGATTAAAAATATATATATTCTCTTATAACAACAAACACTCATATTTTTTTATTAAAACCTTTCAAACCTTTTTTTATAAACACATTGATGATTCAGAAAATGTACAAAAGTATTAGATAAAAAAAGGGAGAATTTAAAGGACGTCAAGTTAACATAAATTACATGTCAAATTCTCTCCATCTCAACAATTGATTGCCTATAATAGGTCAATCGTGGAATGGGGGGTGTGTCCTAAAGGGGTGGAAGTTGAGAAATAACTAGGCCTACCATTACCACCCGACTCAAGATGGAGGATGCCTGCATACTTTGTAACATGATTGAATTTTTTTTATGAAGAAAAGTATCCAAGACAAAAAGAGGAGGGCCTTTTGGCTATTTGAAGCTCCAAATAGCATTAGCACAATCGTGTAAAAACACATCAAAATGTTTATGTAGACATCCAAGTATTTCAATTGATAGAAAAGGAATTGATCAGTGGGTGTTAGTCACAATAATTCCTTTCTTTAGCTTGAGCTACATTTGAGGTAGGAAATCCTTGAATTGTGCAAGAGCAAAAAAATAATTCCGAGCTCATTGGATCGCATATGACAATGTCAATTAGGGTGTGAAATCCATCTTTAGTGAACACAATGCCAACTTGACAATAAGAGGACTTGAACTTGATTAAATGATCAACATGTAGTTGTTCTTGTCCCACATGAAAGCTAGCATCTCATGCAAAGGTGGCAAAGGTGTTGTGAACTATATCATGGGTCCTTGTATGCTTGTTATCATGGGTGCAACATAAGAGGTGGATACCCATAAGATTGATGGGATGTGTGCACACACATCATGGGAGGCTGTAATTGAAAGATCTGGTAATCCAAGGTACATCCAAAGCATTGTGGAGAATTGGGGAAGATAATCAAAAGGTTAAGAAAATTAGTCACGTTATAAACCAAGTATTTACCCTAAGGCCAAAACATGATAAAATTCAAACATGATGGGTCTCAAGTATCGTGTCATAGAGCATGTTGGAAAGGATTAATGGTGTAAATGTTCTGATGGAATCTTGAAGTTCAACCATTTGTTGCTCGATGAATTGTTCCAAAAAAAAATTCACACAAACATTAGGGGTGATAAAAAATCACATGTTGCTTTAGGTGTTGCTGGAAAGGAAAAGTATTGTTGTTGATTCGTGTTAAAACTTTAAGAAGGGACATTAATTGACCATAAATCTAACAACTATGAGTAAAGTTATAAAGGCCCAACTTCCTAAATAAATTGTTGGGGCAATGGTGGTTATTAGTACGAATCCAATGCTACTAAAAGTTATTAAAAGAAAGGCATGTTTACAAGTTAGAGGTCCTTCTAGGTTATCAAAAGACCTTGGACCCAAAAAGTATCCAAACATTTGATGGAAGAAAAAGCCAAAGGAAACAAGGTAGTCTATGAAGGTGGAAAAAAAAAGTGTGCAACGTAATAAATATGATGGTCATTACACAAAACAATGAATTAAAATTTCAAAAACTACCTAAACATCACATAGTTTAAAGAAAAGGTTGACAAGTTGAACATCTTTTAATATAGCATCTTTCATGAAAAATGATGTGAATGATGAAGTGCCTAATGGAACCCCCAAGATTTTAATTCCTTCTAATGGGGTGTTAAATTGAAATAAAATGTCGAAATCAAATAATAAGCCAAAGGGGAACCATGCTACAGATTTTTTAAGTTAAATAGAAAGACCTATTGCACAAAGTTTGGTTTTAAAGTGTTCATATGCACATCATGATGTAATTGAAAGGGGCCTATGATGTGAGTGTCATTTTCAATGGATGGAAATATATAAAAAGGGAAGTGGTTAATTATAGAACATGGTGCATTAAAATGAATTAAGGTGAATAATGCCCTTTTAAGGGATCACCTTGATAAGTTCCCATGGCAAATGGGATGATAATGACATTGCCTTCACAACTTTAATGATTATAAAACAAAAGAAACTCAAATGCATAAAATGCATGATTAAAAAAGATGAGTTGTATGATGTCCCCACATGTTGCACGAAATTCTTGAAATATGACCCCTTTTGACACCAAATTGAAGACATTCACCATGTCCAATTGGAGAACAACCCAATCAAAATGAAGGTCCAAAGTGCACATAATGATATGGATTAATGTTTCATATCCACCTGTGGTTGCTACTCCAAATTGGTGCAAGACAAATGTGTTTCAAAAGCACCATGAAATTGAAGGTCTAAATAACGGCTTGTGTGTTGACATAACACTTCCCTCATGGCAATGAAGCAAACTCCACCCAAGGGCTTGGTCATGACTAAGAGGTGAACCACCCCAAGGACATGAGCAATTCGACATGGAATGCAACCTTGTCAATATGAAAACAAAGTTGAAACAATTAACGGAATCCACTCACAAAATCTTTTGGGTAAAAATAATTTTGAAGGTGTTCAAAAACCATCCTAGAAATATCACTTGCAAATAAACGTAACATGTGTTGGAATGCCTATTTGAAAAAATCAAACAAAATATCAAGGTCCTAGTTTAGTTCATAATCTTCCAAGAAAAACAAGAATGAGCTATTTAATTCAAGATGTAGAGTGGTGAGAACTAAAGTGATTGTTAGAGACGTGGGTGTAAAAGAAAATGGTGCTAGAACATGAGCTACTTAAAAGTATTCCCTTGCACGTCCAAGAATTAAATTGTGAGCAATTGTAAGGGTTGATAAAAAGGAAGAGGGAAAAGGTTTTACATGTGCATTATTCAAAGGGATTGAGAGAGTGTAAGGTTGGGGGCACCACATTCTCATGAAGGGATGGGGGCCAATAGGGAGAACTAGTCGGTGATGTGTGGTTTGTTAGAGTGATAAGGGGAGCTAAATGGTGTTGAATGGTTTACATAAAAAATGGGGTGGATAACAAGTCTATGGTAACGCATGAAGAAGCAAATGAGCGATGTCAATTACAAGGTTCAATGAAACATGATGAATTAGGGGACATGGACATTTTGTGCTCATGAGGAAAAAGGTTTATTAGGAATACAATTACAAATAAGCCCCACTTTCTAAAAACTTCTTACTTTTACATGACAATCTTAAATATACATAACCAACCACACGAAACTAAGTGAATCAAAAGGAGAAAATAGAAAATTGCCACAAAAAGACAAGTTCTATTTAAGAAGATCGACTACCCATGTAATTCAGATTTCAAAAGATAAAATTGAAAGATAGAAAAAATAACCATTAAAAAAGAACAAAAACATGGAATCTTCTATAGAAAACAATTTCCTAAAAGGAGACAATTTCTTTGTTGTAGGCAAGCAATTACCAAGTTTTCTAGCTAGGGCATTGTGACAGTGCCAAACCTTAACTTCGCCATGGTTTTGGAGGTTATTGTCACTATTCTATTGGGTTCAACACAACCTATACACTCTAACACCAAAATATATATGATATTTCTCACCTTGTTGTTGCACCAAACAAACAATACCCCCACAAAAGTCTCATAATGGTGCAACACATAAAACACAAACTCCAAAGCAACAAGATAACATCATTGAACATATAAATAATTTTGGAACCTTATGAAGCTTCAAACTAGATATAATTTTATTTGACTAATGGTTTTTCCTAACCCATGTTACTTAATTCCAGCCTTGGATTCATTTGAACAAGCAAATTAAAATTCTTAACACATGCTTATATCAATATTTTACTAAAGAATTTGAGTACACACCGTCTATGTATACTACTTGCACACTATGTCCAATTGCCCTTAGTAGAATTCACAATCAAACATGAAAGTATATTTTCTGAAGTGAAAAAAATAAATCATTGTGAATTAGTTATTTTCAGCGTATATTACAAATATGGAATTTTTCTGGTGTCAACTGCAGGAATCTGACTGAAAACTGTGTGAAGTAATTGAGGATTATAGTCTTGTCAACTTCACAACACTAGATATTCAGGTGGGTCTTGACCTGGCTGTGCTTTGTGTCATATATCTCTCAGATTCTAGCTCCTGATGCTTCTCTTTCATATATTAAGCACTGGCTGAAAGATTTACGCACGTAATGTTTTGCACAGGACAAAGAAAGTGTGATGGATATTCTCAAGCTCATTAACAAAAGCAATGGCTATGTCTTTGCTGGGATTGAGGGAGACATTACAGAGTTCAACAAGATTGCTGCAGCCCCACTGAATTGGGGTTATTACAGATATCATTTCCCTTTCTTTCTCATTTATGTGTGTGCTGATGATCTGCAGTGAACTTGTCCTGGTATGTTGCATGGGTAGGGCTCTAGAGTCCATGCATACCTCACCTTAATACACATTTTTCTCCTTACATGGGACAGGGTCCTCTTATTTTGGGTTGATGTTGTTTCACTACAAAGAGAGCAAGCAGATGTCTGAGAGACATATCTGCCTTGACAGAGAAATGATAATCTCAGCATTGTGGATTATCATTTCTCTGTGAACCTACCTGCATTTTTTCTTCTGCCCTCTGTACTGAAGATTGATCAGCTTTCATGTGGTCAGTTTACTACCACCCAATGCTGCTTGTAATGCAGCATTTGCAAGCATCAGGAACCCTGCATTTTTGTTGTTGCAATTGGTGAAATACAGACCTACTTTTTTGGGACTCCACTTGGCTAGCAAACTCTTTTGGCTTTAGTACGTACATGGTAGATGTACATTTGTTTGGATGTCAAAGCTAAAATCAAAAGAAGACTTACATCGATATATGCACCAGATCACTCCATATTGGTCTATTTGGTTAGGACAGAGCTGGTTGACATAGACCTGATGAGAGAGGTACACAAGCATTTCTTGATATAGAAATCTGAATTTTGAGTTTTCAGCTTGTGTAATGATATTCTTTGCTAAGCCTAAGTTTTTGCTACCGTTCTACAGAAGAAGGAATAATGCCTTTTTGATGGCCCAAGTGAACTTGTCTATGTGTTCAATCAGCTTTGCATAGAAGACAAGATTTTGCTTTCCAAACATGATGTAGCATTCATAAATGTTATGAATGAGTGACACTGAGTCCATTAGGGAATCCCACAATTCTAAATATGCATTTCTAGTGTTTATTGATGAGGTTTATCTTCATGCAAAATGGTGTTGTTTTTTCAATTGACCTTTAATTCAAAAAACAAGGCTATGCATCTTCTTCATCCTTGCGTCTAGTTTTTAGGACAATGATTTAACCATATTTTTTCACTTTGTGTAAACCATAGATATGACCAAAATAACCCACACCCCAAAAGACCATATACAACATTACCCAACCAATTGCAAACGTTCAACTCTAAATTAGAATTGATCTTTAACGCAATACACAAGCAAGCCAACACGTAAAAGGAACACTAGAAACTTTGGATAGTGTAGTTCTAGTATTGAACCTTTAAAGAGTGTGAAATTGAGTTTGGACCTATAATTTTGCACAAGTTACAATAGTCTCCAAAAGGGCTGCAAAGAGAAAATGACTGATATTGATTTGCTGACCATAACAATTGGCCCAGGAGGCACCATTTTAGATAGTTTCACTTCATCCAATTTTTCATCTTCATGAGTGAGTATGGGGAATTATCAACAGTCTATATTGGATTCAGCAAACACAAGAGTTTTGGATGCTACAAAGTGGTAGAGGCCTGAATGGGTAGTGTGGATGGAGATGTCCTTGGCCCTTACATGCAGGCTGCTTTTCCATACATGCACATGTGTGTTTGTGCACATTTGAATAATGGCTGATTGCTGAAAATGGCTGGCTTTTCTCTTTTTTTTCCACAATCAGAAATGATGACCATTCCTGGTTGCCCATTATTCAGGGTGTTGGTGTCCTTCTGACTCATAGTACCATGACAAGAAACAGAGAAGGCAAAAATGTTAAGTTATGTGCAGGTTGAACTACACACATGCAAGCATGTAGCACATACCAGTAATTAGCTTGCCTCTATTTTTCCCAACAATTTGCAGGAGGATCATCTTGCACTGAGGCTGATCATGAGCAATTTGAGATGAACAAATAGGAACCTCTTTTATCATACCTCCAAGGGTAAAATTTCCGGACTGAAGATGGTAAAACCTCATTTTGAGCTATGATCAAGCAGAAAAAACATGCTGGTCAGTAAAGAATCATCTTCTTGCAAGCACAAAGTGACCTGGAAGAAGCTGGTCAAGAGCAAGCTGCTAGGAGGAATGTAAGAGGGAGGAGGCTTGCGCAAGTAGACGGAGAGCATGGGGTATAGGCTGCCAGCTCTTTTCCAGTACCTCTATCAAATTCTTAGCCTGCAGAGCAGCAGCTCCAGTGCAAAGTGTCTCAACTCTGCCACAAGTTGTTGTTCGAGCAATTTGTGACACAATTTTACTGTACAGTTCTGCAGACCAGCTGAAGTCATAGTTAATCAATACTTCCACGTTAGCCAGCATTGACATGTCAATAACTTGGTCATACTGTGCAACCAGGGCTATGCCTCTTCCCTCCCTGCATCCACGAGGACATGCAAAGTTTCATGAGTGAATATTATTGCTGATTATTAGAGAGCAAATCTAGATGCAAGTGTGCAGTAACAGGCAAGTGATTGATTCACACCTTGATTGTGATTGCATGATGGGTGATCCACCCAGAGTCTGCGGGCTGAAACCTTGTTTCTGTAGAAGCTCCATCAGAACTGGAAATTGGTCAGCATGCCTCACCAGAATCAACACCTTACCAGAACATGAGTCTGCTTCCTGCTTCTTCCACACTTGTTCAAGAATCTTCTTTATCTGCTCACATTCACATATGCCCACAGCTGCTAGTTCAGAATAGCTAGTGCCTTGCATCTTGTATATTCATCATACATGGTCAGCTTGTTATTATAGTGGAATACAGTAGGTTGATCACATAAGATAATACAGGGCATTTGCCTCAGGCATGTAGAGCAGTACAGACCTTTGACAGCTTGGCCTCTTCAGTAGTAACCACCGTAACAGCATGTGTGATGCAGGCACTCATAGCTGGACAAGACAAGTCTGATGAAGCTCGTACAATAGGGCCCCGGAGCCAGTTGCGAGTGATTTCGACCACCTCTACAGGGAAAGTGGCACTCAAAATACCTATTTTGGCCCTTGCAGGAAGATAACCCTTGATGGTGGCCATCTCCTCTTGATACCCATGGCTGATAAGGTCATCCATTCCATCAACCACCTACAAACAACCAGTACCCAAACCACCAACAAAACACACCAGAGAAATCCAACCTGTTACAATGTGACTATCTGTTTGCTGGTTTCACATACATTGAGAAAAATGAAGTGCCACAGCCAAGTCAGTCATTCATTCAGCACACTTGAAATGCATTGATGCCTTAATGGAATATAACAAAATAAATCCCACATGGATAACTGATCGAAGGACTTTACCACATAAGAGACAGACCCAAGTGAGAAGGCATGTACAGCAAGGAGCTGACAGAGGCGGTCTGGCGTGGCAACTATTATTTCTGGTGTCCTTACAGCCAGCCTGTCAACCCAAAAATCACATACTCAACAGAGTCAATTGCTGATGATAATCCCAACAAGGTAAGCAAACCTGTAACTCCCTCTCTTCTTTCTGAATGGATTACACTCCGAACCCCCTACAGTGAAATCCTCTGCAAACCTAGGAAGAGAGCACCATCCAAATGTGCATGATGCAAAGACCCAAAGGGAGAAGGCCAACCCATCCAATTGATGCTTGAGAGATGTGCCAGGATGCAAGCTAACAGACTGTATGTCCAATGCTTTCTTCAGAGGCTTGCAAATCTGCCTCACCTGCATAAAACAGCATACAACTACTAGAAATTGGCTGACAAGTCCTCATAATAGGAGACAAAGATGGAGGTTTTGCAGAGTATCTAAGACCTGCAATTCAGGAGGCAACTTCACAGAGCTTTAAATCTGACTGTAGAGAAGAACTTGACAACAATCAACAAAGTCTGGTCACCTACCAATAAAGCTTGTTCTCTTGAACAGACCAGAAAAAGCACAATAGGCTTATGGAGAAGTCCATTGGTGTGACGATGGGCAGCAATTTGAGCAGCAGCAGGCACCACATATGCTCGGGCATGGTAAGAGTTGCTGCTTGCACCCAACACATCCACGCCTTGTGCCAATGCCTGCCACCACTGCCACTCAAATTGACTAACATCTTTCCTCAGTTGCCCTCCCACTTCTTGGTCACCCCCAGCATTCTTGTCTGACACAACTGCTGATGTTCCTTCCCAAATAGCCGATAGAGCCACACGAAATGCAAGAACCACCGGATCTGTTACATCTGAATCAGTTGGTTTTTCTCCTGACAAAAGTCTTTCAATTTTTTCCATTGAAACCACTTGTTTCACATGTTGTGAAGACCCCTTCAAGTGAACATTCTTCAACATCCCTGGGTATGGTTGCTCAAGATTCAATGCATGCACATCTGCAGCATGCTTTCCACCACTCCTATGACCTAATGTCTGCTTTGCACCAGCTTTGTTATCCTTCATGCCATTGACAAACTGGTTACCATCCATTGCTCGACTAGTAGTCCGATTGACACCCTCACTATGTTTCTGTTTGCCATCAGACCCAGTCTCAGTTCGTCTGCTTCGTTTTCTGGAAGCAGATTGTTCATCAGCATTATTCTCCCCATCAAGAGCAGCTTTTCTCTTAGATCTCTTCTTTCTCTCATTGAAAGGATCTTCAGGTGTTGGGAGAGTATAACACATACCCTGCAAAACAAGACTTCAGATTGAGTCCATTTTCCTTGAAATCTGACTTCTCAATTTGATTTCCCTAATGATTCCCTGATGCAGGCTGGCTTAAATGCTGTGAGGAGTACCATAACACCTAGTCATGACCACAAAGTTCATGTCAATTTTGATTTCATTAAAAAGCTCAGTAAATCAGAATAATTCATATAAATTAATGCCAATCCTTGTAACAGCTGAAAGGGTCTCACATGAACTTCTTTCCATTTGGCCACCTTCATGTTGTGATGGCTCAAAGACAATTCTGGAAAATGCAATGCATGTGGCAACAAAGCCATGTTTTGGAGTTGGGTTTAGGGTTTAAAGTGAAAAATCTCCTGGCCAAGGGTTAGGGTTTAAAACTCTGGCATTTTTGGCTCAGAGATTAGCTGGAAATTATTTTCAATGTTTGGCCCTCATGTTGTCATGGCTCGACGACAATTCTGAAAACACAATGCGTATGGCAACAAAGCCATCTTTTGGAGTAGGGTTCAGGGTTTAGAGTTGAAGAAATCCTCGTTCAGGGTTAGGGTTTAGAGCCTTGGCATTGGTGGCTCAGAGATTTATTGGAGATTGTTGACATAGCAGATTGATAAAGAAAAAAAAGAACCTTCGAAATCCCCATTCTTTCACTCGAAAAGATGCAAAACTAGCTACCAGGACTGTCTCTACAATGGCCCTGTAATAATACAGCTACAGAAGTAATAACAGCAATAACAGTAGTGAAGGGAAAAGGGTCAAGGGAGGCAGAAGAAGAAGCAGCAGCAGAGAGACAGGCAGAAAACAACATACCTCACACACACGGCGGGTGCCGAGCTTGCGGCGACGTTTGTGAGCTTTCACACCTTCAGCAATTTCCGTGGTATCAACACCAGCCCTTCTGTTACGTTTCCGAATGGCCTTGTTCTTCTTCTTGGCGAGTGCATCATCTCCCTTAGCCATCCTGGAAGGGTGCCGTTACAACAAAAGCTCTTGTTCTCCACTCTTATGATAGCCTGCGCACATGAGGCACCCTGTGCAACAGCCACCGAACCAGGGGCCGTCAGGCTATAGAAGAGCAGCTCATCTCAAGAGCAGCCAGCGGCTGTAGCTCAGCCCGATGCCCTAGTGAGAAGAGAAAAACAGCTGATCCAAGTGCTTCTTCTACTGCATGCACATGAAAGCAACATGCCTTGCTGTAGCCCCCAAACCCTAAACTAGAGCAATCCACCAAGACATAGGTACCATCACATTGTAAGTATGTATGTATTCATTTTAAAATGAAAAAAAATGCCCATATTTTGAAATTTTAGAAACAATTGCTAGATGCCAAATCCAATGTCAAAACACAAAATTCAAAGTGTTCAATTTATCCTTGACTAGGGTAAATAAGCCCACAAAGCAAACACTTAATATATGAAAAGATGATAGCACCATGGTTGGTTGATATTCAATTGGTGATGGAATGTGACAATAATTTGTATTTCATCTCTAAACACTCTAGAAATCTTTTGAATCATCCAATTCCATTAATTAGAGTAAAACTTATGGTCCCCCAAAGTAAGGGAAATGTTTTAGTTGAAATATATCCCTATCACAACTCCTCACATGTGCACATTTATCACATGTTAATGGTCCTTAATTTCATCCGATATGGTTTGCCCAAATTTTCTCCTTCTCACCTATATAGTCGGGCCAAAGAGGAAGCATTGCATAACGAACAAAGTTCAAAGTTTAAGTCATATTCACCTTAACTTTTTTACCCAAATGTTAAAACCTATTTGGTTTTTAATGCAAATATTATTTATATATATATCCAAAGTTATGAATAGGGTATGTTTTTCCAATTTTACATATTTGTGAGTATGCATTTCCTTTGGATACATTAAATTTTTAAATAAATTAAAATAAATAATATACCATATATGTATTCAGTGGTTCTATCTAAGTAGAAGATATACTTGCACAATGTTGATCTTTACATTTTGTAAAGCCCTTGGTATCAAGCTTTAATAAATTCAAGCATGTGTTCAACTCCACTTCATGTGAACCTTTATTCCAATAAAATCAAAGTTTTATTTTGTACAAATTCCACAAATAATGTGCAAGAACCTTATATTCTCATTTATCCTTATTTAAATTATTCATTTTGAACAAAAATAAATAAATTTTATAGATTCAACAAGGTTGATTATTTAATAAAAATTTGAATTGAATTGAATTGAATACAAACCAATTTGGTTTCAATTCAAATCAAATTGAATTCAATTATTGCCATCATTTGGTTGGTTTCAATCAAATTATGAAAAGACACATATTAATTTTTTCATATATCCATGTAGGTGGGTTGGTGAAAGGAATGAGATTAGGCTTGGAATTCCATATGAATTTTTTTCATAATTATTAAATTTATGACCATATTATTGGATTTTATATTTGTTTCATTTAAGCTAGTTTCAATTATCATCATCATCTGAATTATAACCTTGTTCAGATTTTTAAAACTTACCCTTTATAAGAATCAACAACTTTTTTCTTATATTGTGTTATGTATGGACAAGCTTATGACTTAAGGTCAATAGTTTTGCATATCCTAAATCATTAGAAGAATAACCAAATCATTGATTTTAAAAATGTTATGTAATGATTAGTCCCATCTTTCTTTCTCGTTTTTAATTAGACCATATATCATATAATATTCAAATTTCGAACATCACAAGAATGAAAACCACAACTTCATTAAAGTGATTGAAAAGACTAAAACACCTTTTATTACATTTGTGAAATAGCTCCAAAGCTTTAGATGTCATTGCAAGTACATTTCACATGTCCCAACATCATGGTTTCCAAGTACCTACATTTTGAGATGGCATCATGTTGAACAATATTCAAGCATCATTGAAGCTCCCATGTTTTTGCATAAATCTCACCAAAGATACTCCTTACAAAGACATCAAAGCCACAGCCATTTTAAATAATCAAGTTATAAGCATGCCTCCTATCTTTTGGTGCTCTCAAGCCAACACATGCATGTTAATGCATAGAACAAATCTGAATTTATCATGACTTATTCCTTTTCATTATATTTCTTGAAATAAAACATCTTGCATACATATTAATTACCAAGGTATTCCTCCACACAAACATCAAACTCACAACACCTTTGAATTATTTGTTTATAAACATATATGCACCCTTCAAGTGCTCCTAAACTATCACATGCATTGATTAGTTCAACAAAAATCAATGTGTATGGACTCATTCAAACTTTTCCTTACACTTGTTGGAACAATTGCATTGCCTTCTCAAGCTACCCATCCTTTGCATATTTTGTAAGCTTTTTATTCCATGTAGAGAAATTCAATTACATTGTGCCTAATTCCATTGCACCCATTTCTATTACCACTCATGGTGGGTTTTGTTGCCCCCCCCCCCAAAGTTAAACTAGTCTTCTTATGTTTGAAATCTAAGTATCCTTCATTTGCTTACAACAAAAATCCAAATCAAGTTAATCACCCAAGCAGATCTGCACATCCTAAACATAAATTTTATCAAAAGAACATACACATTACAATTTTAAGGTTTAGGATTTAGGATTTAAGGTTTAAAATCTGCACCAAATGGGTACATAAAATTAGAACTATGAGAAAAAGGCATTGAGAAATACACATAAACCTTCCAATTGAGTGGTGGATGTAGCTATTACTTTATAATTTGCATAATAGAGGAAGGGAGGGAAGAGAAGGGGAAAAAAAAGAGACCAAAAGAGAGGGGTGTTGCAAGAAAGAAAATAAAATCATACATAGCTTAATCATTCTATTACCAACCTTTTATTAAGCATAAGCCATGGTGATCTAATACATATTAGTGAGCAAAGAAATAACCATGGGAGTTGTGGGAGGTTCCAAATTCATCATCATCTCATCCTCCACTACTTTGTCATTTTCTTTCACCATCTCTTCTACTTCTTTCACAACTCACTCCAAGTTTCCTAACACTTTAAATCCACCATCACTACAAGAATATCTTTCTCATCTCTCTCTCAAAGAATGCAAAAACACAATGGAAAATACCCAACCTTTTCATCTATGCCCGTGTTTTTGCACATCCCAAACAAACTCAAAAAAAACCACAAACCCAAAATTCCAAGACTAGGGATATGCAAATGTCTTTCAAATTGTGTCTTTGGATTTGCAACACTATTGTTGTTGTCAAATTGTTGTCTCTTTCCACTCTCCACACATGACCCAAATTCTAGACCCAATAGAAGAAAAGTCAAACTTTGCTACATTTTCGTTGTGGTTTTGATTGCATTTGCCAATGTAGTTGCACTTGAAGATGGCGTGTGAGCTCATGAGTGGATCATTGAAAGTGGTTGTAAGTCTAAGTTCTTTGGGGAATCGCTTACTTAAACATGTATGCAAAATGTGGGAGCATGGAGGTTGCTTGGAGAGTGTTCAACAAGATGCCATTTCAAAATGCGGTCTCTTGGAATATGATACTTGGAGGATGATGCATGGGAATGGTAAGGAAGCTCTTAAACATTTCAAACAAATGTTAGACATATGTATGAAGAAGGTCTAGAGCCAAATGACATCACTTTTGTTTGTCTTTTGTTAGTTTGTAGGCTTGGATGTTGGTGGATGAAGGCACACCGCTCCAATGGTCACAATTTATATGATTTTTGCAAAATTAGAACATTATTTTGCATGATGAACCTTGTTGGTGACATTGGTGTATAGTCTACATCATTTCTGCAAAATTACCCATGCATGGTTCACCTTGTTGGTAATGTTGGCCATCTACAAGAGGTAGAAAACATGGCAAAGGAGATGTGGTTTGTAAACCATGTGGCTGAATGGAGGGCTTTGCTAGGCGCTTTCAGAATCCATTGTAATGTGGAGATGGGAGAATACATTGCTCAACAAATTCTTAAATTGGAACCATAATGCTACTGGTTAGGTGGTGTTATTAAACATCTATGCTGTTGTTGACAACAAGCATCTTTGTAAGAATGTTGAATGGTAGAGAAAAGAAACATCTGTGAAGAAACAGTCGGGTTAATGCATCTGGATTAAAGTGAATAATGAGGTGCATACATTTGAGGTAGAATCCATATCACCTTCAGATGATTGAAATCCATGCAGACCTAAAGAGATTGTTAATGCTCATGCATGATGTGGGAGAAGAAAGGTGTTTCATTTGTGTCACCATAGCAAGAAATTAGCTATTGCATTTGTGCTCATCAACACAACTCCTGGCTCTCTACTTTGAATAATTCAAAATTTGAGAGTTTTGTGAAGACTTCAACAATTGCAAGAAAAAATCAAAAAAGTTGGTTGGAAAAAAAAACAAACAGATGAGAACAAAGCTTATGAAGAGCCTCAAATCTATCTTCTCATGCTAATTTTAACTTGATGGAGATCAGAATTCAGGGTTGGAATTGGATCAAGATTCCAACATTGTATGCAGAATGTGAGTTCTAATGACCATGGATTCTCTTTGATTCCATGGGATTGTCCCATGGATCTGATCTTTTCAAGTCTTTGAATGAGTATATGGAAATCAGAAAGTCTCTGCAACTTTGAAATGGAGGCAGTAGCCTTTGAGACAAACAGACATGCAATTCATGCTTGGTTGGCATAATTTCATGTAGTTCTTCTTCTATGCAGGGGTTGGGGTGTCCTTTTGCGCTAATCCTCCATCAGCAAGGTGTGCCTTAATTCCTTTCACTTCAAGAGGTTTTGTTTCCACTTTTGGGTTTGCATATTTTTATACCAAATTTGTTATGTGTGATCTATTGAAATTCAATTTGGGGCCTCATTGGGGCCGACCCATAACAAAGAAAATGACAAAAAGATTCTTTACAGTAGTTCCACCATTTCAGCGATTTTGAGTCTTGAGGTTACCAACACCGAAAACCAAAAAATAAAAGAATAAAAGGAGGCTCCTTGGCTCATTCTCATCGAGTGTCACCTTGTTGAATGATGCAGTTCAATTCCAGAGAAAACTTGTATCCCAGGGCTGTAATCTTGAGCAGGGAGGGGGATATGGTTGATTTATGCCTCCAATGTCGATGATCAAGAGTATGGTTTGCTTGGATCCCCCTGTACTAGTTATTCCAACCAAAGAATTCATCAAGGGTATATAAACTTCTCCAGCAACTGTGCATGGGGATGCGGGAGACATCCCATTTTGAAGTATTGGTGTCAATACTCCATACAGTGCATCTATGGTCTAAAAAGAAAAGGTCCAATCTGCAAACTTGAAAAACATTCAACAAAGAAAACATCAGATAACATACAGACATCAGCTAAAAGCATCATTACAACTTATTAGTAGATACAATCATCAATTCAAAGAGACTGAGGCCCAAGACTAATACCTCCAACCTTTGTTGGTCCACACTTAAAACTGGTCATCAATTTCAATAGTCTCAACATTCGCTCCATTTCCAAAATAACTCTGTCCATACATAAGAAGAAAGAGGCAGTAGACCCAAGTGCTGCAGATGGCAGAGGCATGAAACCAAAAATCCTGGGAGGTGGCTCCATGGCCACCTTTTCAGTGGTACCATATCTGATAACAGTGTTGAACTTTGATTGTGTTAAAAGACCACTAGACATGCTACTGTAAACAAAATGAACTTGATTTAGTGATTGACTAGCCAGCTACTGGCATCATCAATAGTCCATGCAAGAACAAACATCATCTTCAAAGTGATGAAAGCAATTGGCATCCCTCACCATGATGGCTCTCCCGACTATTTTTGAAATGAACTTTGTGGAAGTATGGCAATCTTTGCAAATCTAAGGATTTCTTCTTATTCAAAGATGAGCACTAGGAGCTTGTGTTGATGAGCCCCACTGCGATAGCCAGTTTCTCGCTATGGTGGCACAGATGACATACCTTTTCTTCTTCTTCCACATCATCCAGAACAAATCTGTACAAAGGCACACACCCTGCATCATGCATGAGCCCTGACAATCTCTGCAGTTCTGCATGAATTCCAATCATCCAGAGGTGGTCTTGATGCTTTACTACAAATTTATGCACCTCATTATTCACTGCAATCCAGGTGCAACCTGGTTTTCCTTTGCACCTTTTTCCTTTCTCTTCCGTTCAACATTCTCACAGAGATGCATGTTGCCAGCAGCAGTGTAGATGTTTGACAGCAGTACATAACCCACAATATTTTCAAGCTCCATTTCAAGAATTTGTTTGGTAATGCATTCTGCCATGTTACCATGAATTCTGTAAGCACAAAACAAAGCCATCCAGGCAGCCACATATGGTTTACATGGCATTGCCATGAAAATATTCTCTGCCAGCTAGGCCAAGAAGGTTGACCATACCAGGTGTAATCTTCCAATTTTACAGAAATCATATAGTCTGTGACCATTGAAGCATAGCAGCACATGCTTCATCCACCAGACCTACATGGCTACAAGCTGACAGAGGACAAATAAAAGTGATATCATTTGGTTGTACACCTTCTTCACACATGTTCAAAATGTTTAAGAGCTTCCTTACCATGCCCATGCATGGCACATTCTCCAAGTATGGCAGTCCAAGTCACCACATTTTGAGATGCATTATGTTGAACACAATCCAAGCATCCTCCATGCTCCCACACTTCATATACAAGTCTGCCAAGGCACTCCCCACAAAGACATGTGAATCCCATCCACATTCAACGACCTGCTGATGAACACACCTGCCCTCTTTGAGCACAGCCACACTGGCACTCACATTCAGCACCCCCACAAAAGTAACAGAGTCTGGTTGCATCGTTGCAGAGATGAATAATTGCAAGAGAATCTGTAACCTGTTAGCATTTGTCCAAAAAGTTTCAGTGCATTCTGCCCTTGGCTACATTTCACATGTCCCATTACTGTCGCATTCCAAGTGACCACATCTCCACAATGCTCTCCAAGCCTCTGCAATGCTCCCACATTTTGCATACATGTCAACTAAGCTATTGCACACAAAGACATCAGACTTGCAACCACTTTGAATGAGCTGTTGATGAACAAGCCTTGAAGTGCTCCTAAATGTACACATGCATTAGTCCCCTGAATAAAAGTGAATTTATCAAGACTCATTCCTTGTCATTGCATTTTGTTGGAAAAGCTGTAGCACCTTCTCAGGTTGCCCATCCTTCACATATGTTTTAATCTTCTGATTCCATGCAAAAATGTTCAATTGCACTGTGCCTGGTGCCATTGCAGCCAACTTTGCTGCCACCCATGGCAGATTATGTTTGTTGTCAAGCTAGAGTGCTTCCTGTGTCTTCTTATGTTTGAAATCTGGGTACCTTTGATTTACTACAACTAGAAGTCCAGATCAAGCTGATCAGCCATAGATTCTTCACATCTCGGGCATAAATGTTATCATAAGGACAGAGAAAACTGCTCTGACCTTCCCATCAGCAAGAGAGATTTGTCACATATACTTATTTTTTCAGCCTACTACTACTGTCACACTACCATCCCACCAGTGGAAAGGATCCAAAAAGAATTTCTGCCAAAGTTTAGACCATGGCACGATAGCAGCCAAGAGAGAGCAACAAAATTGACACCAACAGGAGCTATGGCTCTGTTGACATGTGAACTCTGATAGGATTGATGTTCAGATGCCTTCTTTGATCTGTGATTCCACCATTGTAAAGTATCCGAAAAGAACTCCCGCCACAGTTTCTCCCTCTGACCTCCACAAATTGCACAAAACTTCCTCTCAAATCATCTACATTGATCACATTGCAGCTTGCATAAATTGTGTGCAATCTTTTGATTTACTTCAGGAAGACATCACCATAATCAGGTCAAGATTATTTGGCAAGCAAAACATCCTTCCTGTGAGATGAAGGCTGTATATATAAATATATATAGAGAGAGAGAGAGCGAGAGAGAACTTGCTGCAGTGCTGATGATGAAGACATTCCTTGGCAATTGCTCTCACTCCTCGCAATCTAGTACAAGAGCATACGAGCATTCCAAGTGGACAACCCAAATGCAAATCCCTCTAGTGTATCCGATGAGCACCCAAATCCAATCTCTCTCCCTCTAGGTGCCACCACTTGTGCATTTCTCAGTGGGACAATTTCAGATTCAATGCCAGCCACCCTGAAGATTCATCTACTTTCAATTGCTCTAAAGAAAAACACTTCACTACCCCCACATCCCATCTTCTCAGATGCAAAAAACAGCTCAAAGTTATTATTCAGATAGGAAGGAATTCAATGGTTCTATGCATAAATTAATATCTCAAGAACAATTGTCATGAATTCATGATGATGGTTCTGTAGCTGTGCTTGTGGGAAATTATACTTACCTTGCAATTATTGATCTCTGCTGGTTGCTGCAGATTTGTGTGTAGAACCCACTTTGCAATGGGAAGTATGCTTTTGAAATCAAATCAGAAGATTTGTCACAAGTGATTACAACCAGTGTTGGTCAGTTTTAGGTTATGGAGCAGCTTTTTGCAAGGGGCTCACTAGGTTCACTGGGTCTATCTCAATACTCTGCTTGCAAACCTCAAAGTTAACCATAAACTGCTTCCTGATGTAGGGTTTAGGGTTTTAGGTTTTCCTCACACCTTGGAAAATTTCCTCACATACATTTCTTGCGTTACAGACCTTCTCATTAGTCAGAAGCTTTTCATCCGATTAGAGTTGTGGCTACCAGCCGAGTACAAACGTGTTGGTATGTTTGCAGAGATTGGATCCTCTAGGCAGCACAGCGGAAGTCTAAGAAGTTGGTCTAGATGTTCTTCTCTGCAACACCCCAAAAGACCCCGAGCTCCGAGAAGCCACAGTTCAGAAAAAGAGATTTTTCACACACATTGCTGATGCTCCAGCTTTCTAGGGTCGTGGTTTTGGAGCGTTTTAGGGCCGTTTTTAGCTGCTGAATTCTCAGGATGAGGTTCAATCTAGGGTTTAGGGTTTCTTTGTCCCACCAAGAAATGCACGGGGGATGGTGGGAGAGAGATTGCATTGAGGTCGACTTAGGATACTTCACAGGGAATCGCATTTGGGTCTGCTTGGGATGCTCTTGCATTGCGAGGAACGAGAGAGAGAGAGAGAGAGCAATTGCCAATGGTTCTGCGCGGCAGCAATGTCTTCATCAACAGTGCAGCAAATGCAATTGCCGTGTGCAAGACCCGACTCTTTGCCTGACCACAAAAGCACCACCACCACCACCACCACCACATGGAGAAGAGGGAGGTCGATCGGGAGGAGCTTGCTGCTACGCGTCTGTGTGCAGCCCCAATTCCACGTTACCCATTAGCAACTTTTGCAGTACACCACACTTCTTCCCAGAGCGCACAGGATAGAAACAGAAGCGGCACAGAAATCACGGTAATTGTAAGGTTTCTTGTGTTGTTCCTCTGTGTGTGTGTGTCCACTGCTTTCTTCTCACAGTACGTGTGGTTGGTTTATTTGCGGAAAGATTTTGACTTGAAAATCGTCGACAAATTGAAAAATTGGACACCACCTGTGCAAGGAGTAGAACTTGAAGACAGCATGCATGTTCACAAGCAGGTCATTCAAAATGGTTGTGAGTTCGATGTCTTTGTGGGGAGTAGCTTGGTGGATATGTATGCAAAATGTGGCAGCATGGAGGATGCTCAGAGTGTTCAACAAGATGCCGTCTCAAGATGTGGTCACTTGGAATGCCATGGTATTGGGACATGTGACATGCAGCCAAGGGCAGAAGGCACTGGAACTATTTGGACAAATGCAAATGGACAGTGTGCGACCAGGCTCTGTTTCTCTTGTGGGGGTGCTGAATGCGTATGCCAGTTTGGCTGCTCTTGAAGAGGGCAGGTGTGTTCATCACCAGATCATTCAAAATGGTTGCAAGTCTGATGTCTCTGTGGGGAGTACTTTCTGGACATAGATGCAAAATGTGGGAGCATTGAGGATGCCTGAAGAGTGTTCAACAAGATGCCTTCTCGAGCTGTGGTCACTTGGATGGCCATATTTGGAGGATGTGTCATGCATTGGTATGGTAAGGAAGCTCTTAAACATTATGAACATATGTGTGAAGAAGCTGTACGGCCAAATGATATTGCTTTTGTTTGTCTTCTGTCAGCTTGTAGCCATGCAGGTTAAATGGTGGATGAAGGCAATTTGCTGTTATATGTCCGTGACTACAGTTTACATGATATTTGCAAAATTGGAACATTACACTTGCAAGGTTGACCTTCTTGGCTGTGTTGACCATCTACAAGAGGCAGAGAATATGAACAAGGTGATGTCCTGTGAACCAGATGTGACCTGCTATTGCATTCAGGCCCATCAACACAGCTCCTGGTACTCCACTCTGATTTATGAAAAATCTGTGAGTTTCCAAAGATTGCCACACTTTCATGAAGTTATTTTGGAAATTGCGTGGAATTTGAGACCATAACAACATTTCCAGTCATTAGAAATTGTACCACTCTTCACTGCATTAATTACTGATGCAGAGTTGCCAATTTGCTGTTGTACTTGAGTATTGTGCCAGTTTGGAAAACAGTTATCTTGATTCGCAAATTACCTCTGTGAAGGGTCTCATTGTTCTTCCATTGCTGGGAGCAATGTCAATGTTGCAGTTAGCAGTCCTTAGTACTATACATGTTGCTAATGAAAGCAGAAGGGAGGAGTGAGCACTTGCCTACACATTGGCTGAGGCAGGAATTGAACTGTTTGAGAATATAGATGAAGGCTTCGAGTAGAGATGTGGCACTCTTTGTGTGCTGCAATGTACCTCATTGTTGGATTTTTTGAAGTCATGTTGGTTCTCCTGGTAGTGATGAACTGTGCAGAACTCATGTGAGAGTTGAACTGCTTGGTCTACATAAAAAGTGAAGTGCATGTGATTCTCTTTCTGCTGTGCATTTGATGTCAATATTGCTATGCAATTCTGAGTAGTTCATGTGTTTGTGTATTTTGTAACTGAAGTCTGAAGATGATAGATGTCAATGGGCTTGGTTTATGAAATCGGGGTGAAGTGTTGTTGATTCAGATTGGCATCTCTGCAAGCTATGTGCAAGGCAGAGTGTATCTTTTGTTATGAGTTTACCAATTTTATAATATCCCACCCTTCTCCCCTTTTTATTTCCCTCTTATGTTCTCATATCTCAATTTTGATTTTACTATATAACACGGACATGAAAAGATATATTAACATACCATGTGCCTTCTCAAGTTATTTTTGGAAAAAGTATTGAAATAACATTTATTTGACTTACATACATGTATAATGATATAGAGAATATTTCAGAACTATGTTGCATTTTGATTGTACAAAAAATTAACTTTAGTGAATTAGTTCAATTTGAATTGAACATGACAATTACACAATGGCTTGTTTCACTCGAGATGAAATGGCACAAAGCTGTGATGATGTACTTCACTTTTGTGAACCCATTCATGAATGGGGTTAATGAACTACACCCATATTTCCTTGCAGTGCCAACATTTTGAACCACTTAGTTTCAATTGTCAAAATCACTCAGTTTCAATTGTCAAAGGCATCTGTTCAATTGCAAACCCAATAAGCACCCAGCCTTCGATTTAATCAATAATACACCTATTTAACATATTGTAACAATTGAACTCCTTGGCAATCCCTAGAGTGATTGAAAATGTTAAATAAAAAAGGAAATAACATGTGAAAGGTTGAAATCATTCACATTGGATTCAATTTCCTCCAAATCGTGAAAAATATTGTCTCCACCATCATTCGACCACAAACAAACCTACACATACCAAGCTTGTGTTGTGGATTTTAACATTGCAATGTGAGATCAATCTCTATTTTCAACGATAATTTGGATGAGAACATCCATTAGAACCATCAAACCTTAACTAGTTATGGATGAATGTGTAATTGGCTTTAGTGCATGAAATGAGTAAACAAAGAAAAGACATTAGAGTTATCCGTAAAGTAAGAAAAACACAGCACCACAACCCTGAGTTTGGTCAAACACAGGGTGAGATTAAAAAAAAAACCTTCAAAACAGTACATTAGCATTCAAGGGGGGATGAAACTCAGAAAACCGTCAATTTTGGTGGTAAACTGAGTTACATCCTGTCTTTCCTTTTTCCTGTGCGCCACCACTGTTGCTACTTATATTTTCCCTGCTCCTAACTGTACAACTACTATAATTAGTCTCAGACCTTGTGCATTAAATGCTGAGTATTAGCATTTCATTCTGAGATTTGTTAAAGATGTCTTTACTTTGCAGATACCACTGAATGAGGGCATAGGGGGTGAAAGAAGGTTCAAAGACAGGGTAAAGACAGGGTTGCTTACGGATAACTCTATTGTATTGATGAAAATTAATATTAATTCAGCAGAGGTGTCAAATACACTAATTATTCCACAAACGTGTTGAAGATTGAAGCTGGCCTTCAGCACGTCTGTATGTCTCTTTACAATGATACATTTTTGCATCTTCCCATCTTTGTAATGTTTGGTCAACTCTTAAGACATGTAATGAGAGACCCTGATGTGTTCATCACTTCATTAGGGTTTCTATAAGGCCTCACTCAAGAAGGTGAGGTACCTGTGTAGTGCTAGTTTAGCCTTTCCACAGAAGCAAGAATGTTCCATCCCCAAATAAAACTCGCAAGTACTCTTGTAAAACAAAGATAGACCTATTGTGAAACTTAGGAAAAGAGGAATGGAAACAAATAATAAGTGAACCATGTGTATCAGCATTTATCACAGTTCTTCATTTTTCCAAATCCAACTAATGGCTCATGGTTTTCAGCTACCTTGACTGAAAACCATTCCCATTTCTCTTATTGCTGCAACAATATACCTCTTGCATCTGTGCAGTGGATTGCAGTTAAATGAGAGTTGGATCAGTATCCAATAAAGTAGAATTTGATAATTCCCCCAAACTTAGAATTTGAGCAGAGGAGACCTGGACAAGTTGAGTCAGTCCAGCTAGCACCATGAGCATTTGACCCTTGAAAACAAAGAGGACCAAAAGCAACACTTATTGAAACATAAGGCACTTGTAAGAGATTTCATTCCAAATTCTGGAAATATACTTCTCTGAGCAAAGTTTTAAATGCTCAACCTGGAATAAGTGCTCTAGGATTGAGAAAAAGCTAGGACCATGTCATTTCCCAAAATGACAGTTTCCAACAACATTCTGTTTTTCTAGTTCTCTCAGGACACAACAAAGAAACTCCTAAGAGTTTCAATCATCAATTAGATGAGTCTCTAGCTTCCAATTCCAAGTATCAACTGCATTTAATCTGCATTTGATGGTTTATCCTCTACATTCCCTCGAAATGTCAGTACAGCCATGCCTCTTTGAATTCAGATCAGCAGTTCACTAGTCACCATCAATGCAACAAGAGCATAGAAGTAGTCTCATGTTTCCAGTTCACCCATCAGTCTTAGCAACAGCAACACTTCTTCTCCCAAATCCAAAAGTCAGAATGCATTCAAGCCCATATATATCCCCAAACAAACAAGAAATTCCATGAGTTCATTACCAGTTCTGTGCATCCTCACATCTGCACAACACCATCGACATAACATGAGTTTAGAACTAGTCTTATGTTTCAAGTTCACACACCAGTCTAAAAATTAGCAACTCTTCCCAAATCAAAAACGTCAGAATATATTCCAAGCAATACATACATACCCACCAAAAAACCAGAAAGTCCATAAGCTCATTTATTACCAGTTGTGCGCATCCACTCCTCACACCTTATTCCTGCAAGAACAAGTCTAGATTCTCTACCAGTATCAGGCAGTGCAATTTCTACCTCCTTCACCTTATTCCCTTCAAACACCCAATTGAAACCTGCAATAAAAATTGAACACCTAACACAGGGTTAGTGCACTTCTATGTTTAGACAAAAAAGCAGAGAGAAGGAAGGGTTCATGACAATCAGACAAAAGGATTCTTCTGCCCCACCTACCTTGTGGACTTTTAAGTACCCACCCTGGAAACTTTTTTTTTCCTTGTCTATGCACCAAGATCAGTATGCAAGGCATGGAGGGAAACAATACCCAACATGAAGGGTTGTAAGAAGAGACACTTGTGGCAGCGTTCTAAGAAAACCCAACAACCCCTGTGGACATCTATCACATGCATAGAGACTTTCCCAAAGTCAATTTTAAGACGGTAAAATGCTTGAATCAAATATCAATACAGAGTGTAATATGCAAAGCACACTCATGATCAATATAGTACAGAAAAAGAGTTTTTCAAGTGGTGGCGAGAACACGTCATTACAAAGACAGGGCCAAAAATAAAAGTATTTTAAGAGTACCACAGGTGCCATCATCTCCTACTTCGGGGCCACGAGGAAAGAAGGAAGGAAGGGATGTAAACAACCTCTGCTCACACACTGCACGCCAAACATAAACATTTGAACACGAAATAGAGAACAAGAACAGTAAAATAGAACCGCAATAAAACTTGGCCTAAAATCCTTCCTCGTCGTCTTCTTCTTCTTCCCCAGGAAGCAGCAAGTGGTGAAGAAGATAGACGGGAGTGGCCTGTCTTCAGCCTGAAAAAGGTGGTCAAATGTCAAGTGGCTTTTTTTTTCCAGTGGGGGAACAGTAAGTTGCACAACACCCAAACCCGCGAATCACAATATCCTTCAGTGAACCGAAGCCAGCAGCTCTGAGGTATCCTTCTCTCTTCCAGAAGAACCAGTCCAAAACGAAAGCCGTCAGCCAGCGAAGAAACCAAAAAAAAAAAACCTCCACAACTTCTCGCAGATCTGGGAAGCTTGGACACATGGCTGGAATTACATCATACTGCCACAAGAGGCTTTAACCACCTCTGCATCAACTTAGTATGTTGAGTCGTTACGATCCCTCCAGTTCCCAGCGCCAGAACCGCGGCCTCCTCCTCCTCCTCCACCGCCATAGCCACCCCCTCCACCATAGCCACCACCTGCACCATAGCCGCCTCCTCCACGGCCACCATAACCGCCGCCGCCGCCGCTACCACGGTCATTGTCTCCGTAACCTCCACCTCCATAACGGTTTCCACCACCTCCACCACCTCCATAGCCACCGCCGCCACCGCCTCCAGAACGATAACCTCCACCGCCACCTCTCTCACCACCACCGCCGCCGCCACCACCTCCGCTCCTCGACTGTGCTTGGTTCACAGTGATACTCCTGCCGTCGAGCTCTTGGCCATTCATCTCATCGATGGCTTTCAACATCGCCTGCTGATCCGCGAAGGTCACGAAGCCGAAACCCCGGGACCGTCCAGTATCGCGGTCGGAAATCACCTTACACTGCACCACCTCGCCAAACGGCCTGAAGGCATCCTCCAGACGGTTGTCGGTCGTGGCCCATGCAAGGCCACCGACGAAGCATCTGTACTCAGAATCTCCCATCTTTTTCCTCTCAACAAAGAAACAAACAAAAACCCAACAGCACTCTTGTAACAGAAGAGTCTCCCGCAACCCCGAACACACCAGATAAGGCACCCAAAGCAACCGATCTAACGAGCCAGCAAACTGGAACAAGCTTCGCCGCGAGAGCGAGCGAGAAACCAAAGAGGATAGAACTTCCTCTCTCGCAAGGAGGAGCGGAACACAAAAGAGGAGCTCGAAGGACCTAGAACCTCTGGATGCCTCTTTAATCCATCGGTTCTTCATGTCCTTAACCACTGACCAAACCCTGGCGATTACCGACGTGGCATCATCTGGATCCTCCCACATCCCTAAGCGATAGGGCAATAGTGTAAGCCAGTACGTAACCGTTGGATTCATCAAGATACACTTTCTGGCCGTTGGATTCGACGTGCAGGACAAGCACACACAAACAATACTCGGCTATCTCGGGTCTGACTCCAAAGCCGCCGGTTGAGTCTCACCGGGGGCACCGGTGATTGCCAGTGGTCACCGGGCCGGGGGTAGGGTGGGACGGTCCACATGAGATCAGCAGATTCAGAAGGAGCCCCCTCTTAAAAATTGCTGACCGTCCATAGTACACATACTGTGTGCATGCGGTTGGTTCTTTAGGTTTTTATTTATTGCGCCAAGCTAATGGTATCCATGTGTAGATTTTAGGTGCACCCATCCAATTGATGGGTTGTTTTGAAGTCTACCCATCTACTTGTTGGGTTTCTTTCTTCCCAAAATATGAATGTTGAGTAACTAATTTAATCGTGCCTGTATATCATTTGATTTTTTTGGGTTGTCACTTGCCTTTTTTGTATCAGGAGGTTTCATAAACATACAAATAATTAGCTTCAATTCCTTTAAATCTTATTAAAATAAGATTCTTAAAATTTTGATTTGAAAGATTATGGAAGAATTGATTAAAATAAAACATGTCAATTTTAAAATAAATTAAAATTGTAATAAAATTTTATTTTTGAGGATATAAGTGTTTTTAATTAATTTGATATTATTTTTTAAAAACTTTAATAAGACTTTGATGAAAACTTAATAACAAAAATCATAATGATTAATCTTTAATTGATTAATTTGTTTGTATATTTTTTGCCTTTCATGTTATAAAATTTTATTATTGCCCTAAAATAGTAGATATGCATGTATGATTTTAGGTTTTACCAAGTATGTATGGGGCAAACACAACTAGTTTAACTTTAGATAATACCAATTCAATAATACCATGACTATATTGGTCTCAATGTCAGTGTATATATATATACTATATACCTGACACACAAAACTAAAAAATCATCTTTGGACCCTGAATGAAACTAGGATCATGCTGGTATGGAACTTTAAAGAAAGATCCTATACCACTACCAAGCTGGTATGATGAAGGGATTTTTGGAATCTGATACCAGTACCAGTTGGGTATGTCCCAAAAAGTGGATACCCACCCAACACCGGTCCAGAGAGGTTTATAGACTATGGAATATGGGCCCAGGTAGCTGCAAACCTGAAGATTCCACCTCAAAGTATAATATATTCCAGAATATTCCCAAAAGATTCCAGAATTCCATCCACAAATTAATATTCTTTGAAAAAGTAGAATTTTTTTTTTTTGAAAAAATCGACATATAATATAATTAAGTGTCGAAGCTGGACAAGGTATTTAGAGTATTTAGGGGTGGTAGGGACCTTTTTTTTACACCTGCATCTACCCTAATTGGCTGCTGGCATGTGATTCTCTCTCTCTCTCTCTCTCTCTCTCTCTCTGCCTGCCTGTCCTGCGTACGAAAATCGGTAAAAATTTGGCAGCCAAGATTGCATGCAGTTCTGTCATCTGCTTTTAATTTTTTCCCAAAGATGTTGTCCACCAATCTAGCACTGACAAAAGTCATCATAAGCTGACCTGACATCAGAGAGAGAGAGAGATACATAACATGTTATTATTTTTTTATTGGGCTCTGCATAACTTTAGGGTCAGAGAGTCTTGGCACCACCTTAAGGACTAAGGCCCACTTTACACTAGGAGTCAGGGCCGATGTTCAACCCCAAATCAAGCATTCCTATTGGTGGAAAAGTTGAAATGCCCTTGGGGCCTCAAGTTGGAATTTACACTAGGAGTCAAGGCTGAACTAGAAAAAAATCTTTTCAATCTGCCCCCCCCAAGTTACTAATAAATGCTGAACTTTATGGTGCATCTATTGGCCCAAGGCTGGAAAAAGGCTACCATCGAATTTGGGTGGCCAATTTGCCACCCGTGGGGGCCAATGTTCCAGCACTTATTAATATCCTGACGTCAATGTTCTAGCATTTATTAGTAACCTGGGGCCAAACAACAAGCCAAAAATGTTCAAAGTTGGGCCCCAAGTTTTTTCGGCCTTCACTCCTAGTGTAAAGCGGGCCTAAGGACTAGGTATATAACCTGTGAGAGTTCACAGGTTCATGTGAAGAGTAGAGGTGCGTGAGCTATTATTAGTCACGGTAACCAGTGTGCTCGAACTGGTTACCGGACAAAACCTACTGTGTAGAGGTTGATGGGGGTAGGGAGAGGGGGAATTTCATGAACTTGTGAAAATGGGTATTATTATTTTTTTGGGGTTTCTTTAAGCATTCCCTGTTCTAATACAGGCCACAAAGTTTATTTGTTGGTTCAAAAAGCCATTTAAATCACATTTTGTGGGTTTTGAAGCTAAGGAACCAAAGATTATATTTCAAAATCCCAGGGTATGAGGTGTAATTGGTTCTAATTTCAAGCCAAAATCATGACCTACCATTCAAGGTTCTCAAGCTTCTGATTGGTCCTTCTCTTGTTACTCATTGATGAATAATCTCACTCTTCTTCTTTTCTCTTCTGAACATCATCCACACAAACACACACACATTGGTCAGGAATGTTCATCCATTTAGAGGAAGGTTACACATTTTTCATCCCTTTGCACAATGTTTACATAACTTTTCATCCATCAACAAGAGGGCTACAAATGTCACTCTCCCAAACCTTACACCTCAAGTTCAACTTGGCTGTGGAGGTCTTTCCCACAACTAAAGCACCCCTAAGGAAAAAAAAACTTAACTAATTTTTTAAGAAATCAAATACCCACCCCATATTACAAACTACTAATTCATTTTACTGGATTGTTCCCCATGATTCCATTTGAATTAGTCATAGAGGGCAAAGCCACTAAGTGATGAGTGGCTTTTTTTTTACTCCCCATAATATTTTCCTTCTACTCATCCATTATTTGGAGCTTGCAACAAAATCAACATTGAATTTCTAGTTTCTTGGTACCAAAGTAGCCCAGGTTTAGCACTTTGATGTTATACATTTACTATATTTTCTCCTAAGATTCCGACATAACCATCAAGAAATTATTAAAGTGCGCTTTTTACTTGTTAAGTACACATTAATAATTTCCCAAAAGTCCTGAATTTTTTTCTAATAATTATTAAGTGGCAAACCTGTTAGGTTTCTATGATATTTTCCTTCTTATGGGCCCTCTTCATATTGTTTTCTAGTGAACCCATCCCCGCAAGATGTTTAAGGAAAGCATATCCCATTGAACAAACCCTTCCATGGTTTGAGGGAATCAATGAATATGTCGCACCTTTGATCAATTTGTATGGTAAGAATGCATATCTTGTTATTTTATTAAAAATGTTGAATTTTTGAGCAATTTTTAATCATGGAGTGACCAACTTATTCAAAATCATAGCCCCAAATTTTATCTTTTTCATTGACTACATATAACAATAATTCTGAATTAAAACATTTTTTGACAATAAATAAAAGTTGGGTCTATGGTGGGTGATAATCAATATATACAACTATCATTTATCACTCAAAAATCATAATGTATGTCATGAACATTTTCAAACTCATTTGTTTTTCTTCTTTTGTTATCAATTAATATCTCTGTCTTCTAAGGTTTCAAGTGTCTTTCAATAGTGTAATAAAACTAAAGCTTCCAACCATTCTATAAACTTCACCACACATTTGTAAGATGCACCTAATTGTGAGAATGCAATGGTTACACGTGTTTCATTTAAAATGCATGATCATGTACGTGTAGGTGCCCTAACTAATGATGGAGCTATGATGCAACACAAACAATGAAAAGTTGTTGGAATTAACATGTAACCTGATTAATTATTTGAACAATTATACAAAATATTTGCCCAAAAGTTCATTTCTTGAACAATCATGTTCTCATTTATATGTCGATAAAACTCTCTTTTGGACACAACATTTGCTTTCAACATTTATATGTGCATGCAAGTTCCTTTCTTAATGTTCCATTTGCTTCCATAATGAAGGTAGCCATTGTCATCATTGTATTATAATGTTAATGAACTACAATAATGTGTTAGATTGCATGAAAAACACAAATGGTTGTCTATGCTCATTCAAGGTGTGATTTGATTATGCTCATTCAATTTGAAAAAGGTAACCAAGGCGAGAAAAAAAGGCAAGAGAAAGAAAATGAAATCATGTGAAAGTATATAGGCTCCACTCCTATCTCTTGGCCTCAAGAGACTTTACATATTAACCAAGTGGCCTTCAAAAAATCTGTTTTATTGATAACTTAAAGCCAAACAAGAGGGTAATCGATGCTCAATATTTCCCCTTTTAGCTTCAAGATTTCTTATCCTTGACTCCTAGTCTAAAGGGGGGCTAAGTATTGTCCTTGGCTTTGTATGATAAGAGGCTTTTGTAGTTAATTCAGCTCATATGTGCTTTTTCTTTGTCACATAAAGCATGTGTGTTGTATACACCTTTTACAATATGGACCCATGTGGACCCTTCTCATGCAGACACAAAGTCTAGTCCATCAATTTTGCCCAAGTGCAGGGAGTAGTACCAAAAGTAAGTACTCCAATTTGCCTTCCCAATAGCAGCCAAATGCTGTGAAGTTATATGAGGTTGCAACTAAAGCTTGGGGGTTTTTAGATTGTTGTGTTTGGAATTAGTTTGTAGTTTAAGTTGTATTTAGTGTTGATTCTGTTAGACCAAAATGAGAATCAGCTATGGATGAAAGAAGTGGGACTTGGTGACTCAAGACCATAGAAATAAACTACATAAACGAATGATTTCCCAGGGAAAGAACACGTAAGCTATGACTAATGCACACTTCCCTAAAAGCTTCAAACCTCCTCAACCGCAACCAAATTTGATACATTCCTCTTTCAGAACACAATTATGGGTTTTGGCTCGGGCCCAAGCCCTCACTTTAGGCTTCACACTTTTTCAGATTCCACACTCAAATACGGAGAAAGTGATTCACAATCTTACTGAGTCACTTCTTGTAGCCAACTAATCTGCTCAAAGGACTGTGCTTGTGAAATGTGCTTGTGAAGAGGTCAAGAAGCACATTTGCACACATGAGTTTCTTGGCTCATAAATTTTTTTGAACACTTCAACAGTTTCTTGATCTCCCAACAAACCCAAATTTGGGCAAATTATTACTGGTTTTGATCAAGGTATGCAGTCTTATTTCCATGTGCATACAGATCCTTTCTGATTTGTTTTAAGCATTTTATGTAAAACTCTATCAAAATATTTTGGGAGATAGAATAAAGCACAACAAACAATCTTCACTTTGTACCTAATTTTTTTGGATTGAACCCTAGCTCACTTTTGAGATTTTATTTTGAATTAGATATGAATTGTTGGAAGTTGATATAAATTCCTACCATAAACCGAGGATGAATTGAGTAGTGTGTCCATAAACTACTTTTGAAAAAATTCCCTCTGTTATTTGTGCGGCCCTATGATTGCATTACAACTTCAGAACGTCACTCCTGCAACTCGACGTTGGAGATTTTTTGAACATTTGTTTAAGCAGTGTAAAGAACCCAACCTCAGGGCCTCAACAGTATAAAAGGACAGTCACACTTGGACACCTTATACTAGTGAAGCCTCTCTATGGAGTTCTTTACTCCCCAGATACTTCCGAATTAAAGAACTTGTCAAAGTAGTTTGCTTTCTGATTTGCAACTTTGGCTTGAAGTAATCCTGGATGGACGATATTAGAGCTGAAAAGTGTGTGATACGGCCTTAAGAGTGGGGCATTCCCAAAATGAAGACCCAATAGTAGGCGAGAGCTGAGCTCAGTTTCCAAAAGTTAGGAATGTTAACACTTTGAGAGCCTTACCTAGCATAGAAACTGAGGCCATCATTTCTAACAAATGCATTGTAACAAAAGGAACTGATGGAGCAACTGAGGTGATCCTTTATGATAACACCTTACATCAAAACACCTTAGGGCAACAAATCTTACACCAAAAGTGTCAACAAATTGTCCATTTGTGTAAGGTATCCTCTAACTACATGATGAAATGATGGTCAAGCTTAATGTGTAGCGGAAATCCCCATGCTGGGGGCATTCTCAAAATAAGGGGCCTCAGACAAGGCAGTAGTCAAGTCCAGCCTCTCATTTTGAGAATGTCCTTTAACCATGGGCTTTACCCACTGTAAAGCACAAGGTGAACCTTATCACAAACCTAAACATACATAGATCTCAAAGCTTAGGAGGGAAAGTGTTCTCACACATACTCCTCAAGAGTGGGAGGGATCTTATGCCTAGTATAAACACCTATATTAGGTGTAAGATCCCTCCCAGATTCATGGACATAAGGTGCCCTCCAAAGGCACCAGAAGTCCTGAATGCAGATCATGTGAGCACCCTCCACAGCTACAATATATGATATTGCTGATCTAACCAAGCCAGCCAAGGTCAGCATCCTGAAATTCTTGATCTGTTCTTAGCAGTGGGCAAATAGCCAAGAGTACAGGTCCGGACACAGAACACAGAGGAGATTATGATAAGCGAAAAAGGTGAGACCTAAAACTGGGATTTTTATTATATTTCTACATGCTCAGCTGAAGTGCAGCCTTCTTATATGTAACACCATGCATAAAACCTCAGCTTAGAAGTGGATGTCAAAAAGTAGAGCATGAGCAATGCACTACTGTGCCAGTAGAAGTGAAGCTTGATCCCTTCCTGAACAGTGGAGATTGCAACTGCAAGAGTTTCAACTGATACCTAGATTGGAATAATCATGTACATCTATTTGGGCTCTGTGTTGTCCCCACCAGCTGGTTTTTTTCCAAACCACCCTGCAACTATGGGTGTGAGGGCCACAGTTGGGGGGAAACGAATTGGAGATGCTGCTTTATGAGCAGCATATGCCAGGGCAAACGTTCCAACTTTCTCCCCTGTCCCATCAGCACGAATCCCCACCTGTTTCACAAGCATCAACATTGGGTAAAAGGGAGCCTGTAAATGTTGCATTTGTTGGCCATTTCTAATAGCTTGCACTACCTCATTTGAACTCATTTTAAGTGACACAAAACTAATCCTCAAAAGAACATCAATTTTCTAATTCACCCATCTTATATTGAACCAGTGGCTCTGAGAATGAGCAGGGATTTTGGATATTATCTCTGTTCTTTAAGAAAGCAGCAAGGTGAATTATAGAATATGGTGCGATTTGAAGGTGTGCATACCTTCTCAAGAACGGCAGGAACATCAACCCCAGCTTGTACAAGGGCGTAGCAGAGAGCAAATGAGACTAAAGACAGAGAAATAGATGTCACCAAATAGGCACCCCCATATTGAGCTAGTAGCTCTTTTGCTTTGTTTGTCTTGTTTCCCTTTGTTCCCTCTTCACTGTTATCTTTCGAAGTGAAAATCTGCCAAACAGTTGTCCAATACAAGCCTCAGAAACTAAATGAAACACCAAAGAAACACAAAGCAGATGTAAAATCACAAACAGTGTTATGCAATGTTACACTCACTGGCTGCAAAGTACTCCGAGGGAAACCACTTTTGTCATATCTATAAATTCATAGGTATCACAAAAGCACTTTTAGCATTCCCGCTGACTGAAGAAAGAGTAAGAACCACACTGCAGAATTTCTTGGATCTCTAACAGTATTCACAATGTGATGAGGCAAGAAAATGTTTGTGAGATGACAAGGCACATTGACAACAGTGGTAAGGGTGGTAAGAACTTCTGCCAAATGTGACAAAAGCCGTCAATAGATTTGATACATTGTCATTTGCCAGAGCACATCAACTGGGCTCTATGTGACATGCAGTGCCATACGGCATCGTCTTGATGACTTCAACAGCTTCCCTACCCCAGAAACTCTGTGTACAGAATCTGGATACATACATGACCTCAGAAGTTGGCTTCAACAACAAACTGCAGAAAATCTGCCTAGGTTCTGAGAGCCCTGACAAGCTTATGAACACCAGTAGTGACTGTTAAATGCAAGCACTGCAACTTATTGACTTGAGAAAGCTAAGGTGAATCCTCTTTCTCCCTCTTCTCTTGCTTCTTGGAAATTGGGAGCGGGGTTCAAGGCTTAGCTTTGTCAAGCAATCCTCTCGTGAGTGTCCACTCTCATCTACTTTCTGTCTCTAACCCCTGTCTATGATCACAAGGGTAAGGCATAAACTAATAATGTGCAAAATTCTCCCATGGACACTATCACTGGAAGGCAGTCAGAAATCAAAGGCAGAAAGAACCATAATCTTATACTATCCATATATCTGAAAATGTGATGGAATGCACCAGCCTCAGGCTCTCATTTGACAGGAGGTTTTTGTCATAGCTTCATCCTGGAGATGAATCCATACTGTACGCAAATTGAAAGCTTTGCTTGGCTGGCAACCTCAGAAAATCTCACAGAGGCAGTGGACATCTCTTTGAGAAATTTCCACATCCTACCCTGAGAGGACTCTCAAGACTTGTCAACATAGAAAACTACCCTTACACAATAATGCGGCATCTCTCATACCCAAGAGAGAAAACCCTTGTTAATGTTTCTAAAGTTTTCACAGGTTCCATTGTCATTCAGGAAAGGCTTAATTATGGTCCATGGAACGGCCGAAGATTTAAAATTACTCCTGCAGTGTGGGAAAGTCGAAACTGTAAAGCAGTCTCACACACAGAAGGGGCAGAAAAACCCCATCGACAGACACACAGCAGAGCCAGTGTATGCTTGAAAATTTAACAAAGAGAGCCAGGGGTGTGTACTTTGTTTACTAAATCCCTGGAGTCGTTCTGCCTAATGAGATTTCCATCAACAGGACATCAATTCAAGACCGACGAGAGGAGGAGGAAGATGAGGAAAAAAAGACCAAATACTTACCTTCCAGAGGCCGGCCTCCAAACCAAATTTGCGAGTGACGGAATCTGCATCACTCGCTTCTTTCTCACTTGCCACCTCCTTCTTCTCCTTCTCTTCCGTTGCTGCACACATGGCGACTACTACTCTTGCAGAGGAGGAGTACCTTCGCTTGGAACGTCGTAACCCTAGCCCGCGCGTAAGGAAGTGGTCACCGGTGGCCGCGTAGTCTCGCCTTAAAGAAGAAGAAGAAGAAGAAGAAGAAGATTCGCCTCTCGAATTCATGCAAATCCTACAACACAAGCTACCACCACTCGCTATCGCCATCAATTGCGCCATTGTTTTCAAAGCTTCTGAGAGCGCTCTTCAAAAGTATGTCTGCTTCTTCCTCTTCTTATGTTCCCCCACAGGCTTTTCTCGTGCTAATTTTTTTTTTTTGGTTTTTGCTCTCTCTCGTGTGTCTTTAGTTCTTTCAGGTTCCTTCACCACCGCCTGAATCAACTCTCAACGTCCTCCTTCCTCGCGTCCTTCCTAATCAATCTGCAATTTTTATTTGATTTTTTGCTTCAATTTCTTTCGTCTTTTGTCCTACCCACTCATAGTGGAAACACGTACGATGCGTAAAAATATCCCTTTTCTTCTTGTGCTTCTTTGTTTTGCTCCTTGGCTCGTTAGGCAACCAAGAATGGCCCTAAGGTTTGGGGCTTCTTACTATTCGCTAGGAGAGTTGGGAAGCGAAGAAGGCCGAGCTCGTATGAGACGAAGAAGTTAGCGATGGACCTTGGAAACGTGTACGTATTGGACACATTGAATTTCTATCCAAGAAACTGCCACACATTCATTCCTCACATAATCAATGGTTTTTTTACTCCTCACCAGCGTTTTTTTCGGGGGGGGCGGTGCTAAATTTAGTCAGTTGGGCTAATTTTTATTCCAAAATGGCAAAAAAGAGAAAAAGTGTGTGTGTTTCTGTGTTTGTTTTTTTGGGGTTTTCTAGCTGCTAGCTTTTCAACATTATGTAGCCAAAAATGTGAAGGATTATTTAAAATATTTACTTTCAAATTTAGCTAATTCTTCTTGTGAATGATTGCCAATTTGGCTACGTCACAAAATTGGAAATGAAAACTACCATAACCATCCCTCATGAGAATCTCAACACTTTGATTGGCTCACAAGTTACAACCCATAACCTTTGACCTCTTCCATTTCATTAACAACCTCCTAGTTAGCACAAGGTACCAACTTGGGGTCTTGGGTATCCCTTTATTGCTTGGATGAAAGTTTAATAGCCACTCTCTATGTAGATGAAAAAAGGGCATCTCCATTCTCATGAGGATGGTGGTTATTGAGATTAGTCAAGGTGCAAATCCAATACCAAAATAACATCATATGAATTTGTCATTTTTCTAACATTAGGGCAAGTTGCATCCTTTGTTGTGCCATTTGGATGAAGAAATAGGGAAGGGCTCTTTCTCATCCATGAAGTGGAAGGGCAAGTAATGAAGGATAGTAAGGAGATCAAGTTTCCAAGAAGCAATATAGTGAATTGTAAATTCATTTTTTTGAAAATTTCACGAAATATTTTATATTTTAGATGTGGCTAGTTTGAACAATTGAACTTGCCCATAAGAGGCATAGCCAATACTTATGCAATGATTGTTTGTTAGATCCACAACACACATTTTCACAAGTATGTCTCAATAGCAATCCACACTTTAACAAAAGGAGCATGATGTTTAGGGATTTCCCAAAAGCAAGTCTAAAGAAGAGTGGCATCAACTTATTCCTAGGAGCTCATGTTAGGAGGGATGCTTGTGTGATGTTATGACTTGTGTTTGTGGATGCTTTTTAAAGTTGATAGGAATCATATTCAAGTATAGGGTGTTAGATGTAGAAAGCACTCAAGGTTCTCCTTGTTCTCGACACATTATCTTGGCAACATGGGATAGGGCAAATGCTTAGAAAAGCTTGGTGAACAACAATGGAAGGCATGCGCAAAAGCAATGGCAAGAGAAAAAGGGGTCATAATCCAATTACATAGTTCCCCAATAACAATGCTTGAAGAAAGAAATCAAGACACAGGTAAGGTTTTTGGTGATGGAAGACAAAAGCTTCACAACATAAGAACAATTGTCACAACAGAAAAAAGTGAATTATTACCGAGCAAGAGGACAAGTTGAGTGAGGTAAGTCATTTGGAAGATGCTTAGTAAAATTGGAGCTAAGATTAGCAAGACATTTTGTGATGACAAATTGCTTGCAACTCTTTTAATTCAAGTTATTATTGCAAAATTTCTCACTTTCACTATAATTTTATGATGATAAATTGCTTACAATTATTTCAATTCAAGTTATTGTTGCATAAATTTTTTTCTATAGAGGTTGTCAATTTTTACCGAAGCAAAGTTAGGGTAGGTTGTCAACCCATTTTGCATGAGATTATAGTTTTATGTAATTTGTGAATGTTGAAGTTGGTTCTATGTTGAAAAGAGGGAGAAATAATTTTCCAAAATTACAACTGAAATTGTTGATTTGCTTCCAATAATTACAACGTTTATTTGCTAGTTTGGATAGAACACATAGATGACACTTGATTTTCATACATGACATAGCTCACATACAAGAAATCTTTTAGCATTTGAGTTTATCATGGCATATGTGGCAACAAGATTATGTCACTTAGGAGTATAATATGTTGAAATAGTCATTATCCTATATGGAGTAAGAAATTTAAAAAATCAATCTCTCCATTAAATCATGCAACTATTTGATTCTGCAAAGTGCAAACATTGAAGATGCAGTGAATGTGATCTCAATTGGTGATTTAAATGATTGGGCCTAGTCTCAAAATGACATTTACTTGATATGGAAATACCATGTACTAGTGTTGATATTCATATACCTTAGTACAAATTCCAAAAAAATGAATACTAGTATCATATTCATAATCGACCTATCTTAACACCATTCATACTTCACTTTTACCCTACTAGACCATGCCTACATTGATATTCATACTAGATTAATATGAATGCATAGTTAGATCCTTCGTAACATTAGTAGTCTAGGTATTGAAATTTTCATATATGGGTACAACACTAGTTTCAATTAGTAGTGACAACCATTTTTTTCATCTCATCCAAGTTTTTTTAAAGGTTCAAAACATTGTGCATGCATTTGATGGCTAGTGGGTGCTTGCATTCTCTCCAGGAACCCAACTTTATGGGCTTGGACCTTCCCAAATGCAAAAGTTGTTTGCAATTGGGACACTACTCCTGCAATATGACAAAATGAGTATACTAAGGGCATTACAACTAAGCTCATTTTAGGATGTCAATTACATTTTAGGTAAGGCCCAAAGGCAAGGCATTACAAGAATAAGGGTTCTATGCAAAGGCATTACATGACTAAACTTGTTTTAAGATGTCAATTACATGGTAAGTATGGCCCCAAGGGAAAGGCATTACAAGAATAAGGGTTCAGTGAAAGGAGGAACCAAGTGTGGCCCTAGTTCTAGTGATGCTCTCACCTGAGGGCCTTACAATAGGTAAAGCTCCATTGTTTTTATGTAACAAAAAATGTTTTCGAGATATATAGTATGCACCCACCCTATAAGAACTTCCTTAAAAAACAAACGATTCTTCCATAACAAATGAACTATTATGGTTTGATAACATGCCCTACCTCAATAGTAGAAAAACAACAACATGGTTTTACTTGTAAGGTAAAGCATTGTGGGATTTGCCATAATGGCGCATGCTAGAAAACAACTCTAGGCTAGATATTTTGATTTTTGAGTAAGCTCTATGTACCCAAAACATTATTCACACCTAATGCTAAATCAATGATAAGTTGATGTTATATTTTTTTAATTTTTGGGTGCATGCATATATTTAATGTCAGATAGCATTGTCAATGGCATGGCATCCTTGTTGACAAGTGATGTTAATTTGGTGTTAGCATTTGTGATAGTTAACATACAAGCCTAGCTAAAAGCTTAGGTTTTGATATCTACTCAAAGTTATGTAAAGAGACCAAAAATGACCCTTTGATTCAATGTTACATAGCACAATCTTAATGTGAGGTCTAACTCAATATTTTATTACAATTCACATTAATTTTAATAATTTTGATCTTGATTGTTCACACTAATCACTAATATTCATGTTGATAGTCTGATTCCATGGCAACAAAGGTAAGTTGCTTTGCTTTTTGACACCTTAATTTATCTTAACAATAGGACAAATTATTAACAACATTTATCCTACTGTTAACAAGAAATGGATAAATGGACACCACAATTGTTAACTAGCATTTTAGGTTAGTGCTAATTTTAACAAAGGTACTTTGTTTTCTTTATGGTGTTATCTAAATGTTTAGGTCACTCACATTATAGGCCCTAACATCAAGTCTGAATATGCTTAAGCAAGATATTTTGAAGATGGCTGGCTGGTCTTTTCACATTGGATGCCTGTAAGTAGAAAATCAGGTGTAACACATACAACCCAAGTCCCAACTTCCAAGTCCTAATCCTAATTGCTTTTTATGGAGTATGAAACTAGTGTTTTTTTTTTTTTGGTTTTCTTCAGGTTTTTTTTTAATGTAGCATCATTAGCAATCATCCCAAACAAGGTTTTTTCAAAAACAGTCGAAACTCTTAATTTTTCTAAAACAAATTGCCCAAAAACTAGCAAGTGTGTCAAACTGTGGCAATTTTTTTTTCGAAAATCTGAATTAAAATAAACAGAGAATTTGCAACAAAATATTTCTATTTACTTTTTAATCAGAATCTTGCAAAAAAATCGCTAAACAATATTTTAAATAAATGAAAATTAAAAAACATTGGTGGGGATTTGAAATCGGTATGATGGCAAGGGCTGATCAAACTTGAACTTTAAAAACCCATCATGCTTGCTTGATTTGATCTATAGAACCAAAGTGAAAGGTGTAAAAAGCGGTGTGACAATTCTCTCTCTCTCTTTCTTTCTTTATATGAACTTTGTGAACTTTGTTATAGTATTTTTTGCTTATATTATAATAGGAAAAATTGCAAGATTGGTGAAGGACATGCTCAAATTTTGAAATTTGGTACAATGACAAGGGCTAATCAAACTTCAACCTTTTACCCCATCATGCTTGCGTGATATAATCTATCGCACCAAAGTGAAAGGTACAAGAAGCGGTGCAACAATTCACTCTCTGTCTCTAAATGTATATATGAACTTTGTGAACTTCATTATAGATTTTTTTGCTTCTATTATAATCAAAAAAATTGCAAGATGGGTAAAGGACATGGTCATTGGCATGCTCAAATTGACAATATCAATGGACTTAAATTGGGTGGGTGGAATGGATTGTCAACATTATAGAAATGGATGCCCCACTTGGAGATGTGGAAGTTATGAAATGGAATAATTGGGTCCATGAAAAATATGGGACATCGCTTTGATGTGTTCATTTCAATCATAACTCATTGCAAGGTTTTGTGCAAAATATTGAAGTTGTGTAGAGTTTTTAATTTGTCAATCAAAAGTAATCAAATGATAGTGAAATCAAACAACTTTACAACTGTGAGCTTAACACATGTTTAGTAACAATAAGATCATGCATCAAGCATAGATTGACTTCTAGCCTAGTGGAGTCACGACTAGCTTGCTAGGCATTTAAAGTTGAATTCATTGTCAAATCTAACATGTCAAAATTTTAATCCTTTTTTTAGGTTTAGAGTAGCAATGAATCAACCTAATTTGAATTGCAAGACCAGCACTCATTGTCTGTAAAATTAAAAAATTTAATTCACTGATCTGATGTCTGTCAAATAATTAATTGATTTTCATGGATACAAATGTCTGTTGAATAATTAATTGATTTCCATGGATACAATATCTTTCAAATAATTAATTAATTTTCATCAATACACTTCTGTTGAAAAATTAATTAAATTTGAAGAGTCCATATTAAAAAATTGAATATTCCAACAGATTCTTTATTTTCCATCACAATTTCTTTTCTTTGAAAATATCAACATTTATACAAATAATGTAATTTGTGTCAAAGCTACCAAAGGTACTAAGGTATTATGCTTTGTTTGGAACACGAAGAAGCACAGAACTTGAAAAGGCTGTCTAGGTGTGGTGTGGTGTACACAACCTCTTGAGGAGGTTCAATTATCCATACACAACGAAAGCCCTTTCAATTGAATCTGAGCAAAGCTAAATTGTGAGGACAATGCAGGTTGAAGGAGAGTGATGTTTGAGGCCCAGGGCTTCCAGTTCCCAAGCCTGTGAAAAATCAAAATCCCCTCATGTAAAGCACTCCAAGGTTTTATTCTTTGCATTCCAAAGCAGCTCCCCCACACAAAAGATGCTTTTGTCAATTGAATGAACCTTGCACCATTGCACATTCCACCATTCAATGAGAAAACCCTTTCATTTGTTGTGCCTGGAAAGCTTGGTCCTGCAGGCCTCCCCTAATTTTCTGGCCCATGGCATTGGGTTACAGATTACAGCCCTCATAGCTATGACTCTCAAATTGGAGGTTGTAGATGAAACCCCCAGAAGCTGGTCTTTAAACCTGCCTACCCTGGAGATACCTGACAGAATTGTGATGTGCCTAGGAGGCTTGGATGCAGATTATGCTTGCTAACCCTCCTGCCAATTTGAAACAAAATTTAGGTCAGGTTCTTATGCAGCAAAAAAGTGTTTTGTAGCCTAAAATGGTCAGAACTAGGGAAAAAATGGAGACCTGGACACTTCATAGCTGTTATTGGCATTGGTCATATTACAAAGGTGCATGAGTTACATGAAAGAGATATGGGAGATTTGTAAGGAAAACTATTGTGAAATTTGAGATGCATGGTAGCTGAAAGTATAACTCTTGTCTGTTTTGTTGGTGTCTTCTTAAATCAGTTGTTAGGTGCAGATTACCCAAATCCATTCTTCTGATTCATTCAATTTCTTCTTGAGAACATCTCTAGACCACTCAACTTGAAATTGAGCTACATGGCATGCCATGTTTCCTTCCCATATATCTTTTGCACAACAGGTACTGTCTTTTGTACAAACTCTGCAACACCTTCTCCTGAAATGGTCTACTTTCTGTGCAGGTTCTGGACCACATCGCAGTTATTTGTGATTGATTGACACCAAGAATCCAGTACAACAAACATCAACCTCCAAAATATACAGTCCTCAAATTCTCCACTGTGGCAACGAGTTGTGTCACATGCATATGGTTGCGTCATGAAGGTCAGAAAGTGATTTCAGTAACCCCATTTAAGAACTCCGTCCACTACTACAACCCTGTAGAGAATGCACTGACCCTAAAAATTACTGCACAGCAAAGAGGTGAGAAATACAGGACTGGGTCAGATAGTGGAGGTTAACCTTCACTTCAAAATAGTCAGAAAACATCCTGGATCACAGACTAATGAATCTCCAATCTAAAATGTGCATTCTGTATATCATACAAATAACCTATCATACAATGGCCCTTCTTAAAAACTCATACTAAAGATCTCCTCATTTCTAAATGAGTCCTGAAATGTCATACCTTCTCCCCTGAAATATAAGAGAAACAGGGTTTGCTTCACCTACACTAAGACTCCACCTATCAATCTGCCTTGCCAATTATAGGACATCAGATTGTGTCTTGGATCAACTCTTTGATAACGGAAGAAACTGACATTTGACCAAGTCGTTAATAAACTGATCATGCAAAAACACAAGCACACACACAAATAGCCCTTCAAGGACATCTTGCAAATTATCTCACAACTTTCTTTTTCGAAAAGAAAGAATCTGCATAGATATTCTCACTCCAAACATATATTGTTGAATCATGCTTCATGTACTGAATCCTGAGGCTGTGAACTCAACATATTGGCCTGAGTGTCCCAAAGAATGGATTCAGAACAGAACATAGGGCTCAAATTCAGCTTTCAAAAATTAAGGAAGCAGCCCCAGTCCTGGCACGCTGCTTCATCACGATGCCCTCGAGAATTCCATCAGAACCAAATGTTCCAGTAAATTGGTTTGGCTCAACAGGGCCTGGCAAGTAGAAAGACACTGTGAAAGCCCCAGGAGGACAAAGGTATTGTGTTTGCATGTGAAACAATCTGGAGCCCTTGAACATGCGGGACTCACCTGTTGTCGTAGTTCCTTTGATCATCACCTTTCCATCACACTCAACTTCGCATTTGAAGTCACCTGCATTCTCAAGTTTTGCAGTTAGGGTTAGAATACATTTGTGAATCTCAGATGAGTTTTGATTGTACAAGTTGTGAGGTAAAAGCACAACAGAAAGCTGAGTCAATTTTATGGGATGAGACATGAACACATGGACATCACTACAATAGTGGTAATTAGAAACACTGCTACTCTTGTCACGTGTACTGACAAGCCAACTTAATGGCCTACTGCATGATTTCCTCCAGAGAGTTATTATTGCAGAAGACTATATTTGATCAACTGCCAATCAGAGCACTGCATTAGCCATCACCAGAGTCTGCACCATGCTGATGTATATACAGTTCAGCAAATAGAGAAAAGATCCTAATCCTGAAATTTGATTAGCTAATTGACCTTAATTAGTGACCCTAATTGTTAGTGTCCACCTAGAATAATTATACCAAAAAAATAGAAGAAAGCTGACTGACGCTTGAGATAAAGATTGTACCATCATCTTTCTTAACACCTGGCAAAGCAGTTCGGAACAAATAGGCATCTTCACAAGTTCCAATATCCACCAACCCAATTAAAGGCCCGCTTTGCCGAACTGCAGCAGTACCTGATAGAACTATTGAAGGCTTTGCAGCATTAATGACAGCATTCCATTGGTCAACTGTAGGAAGTGCTGGCAAAAGTAACATAGTGGCCCCAAGCTTATTATTTGACCAATCAACTTTCTCCTCCTTTTGTGGTACAGGGACTGGTGATGTGGTAGAAAGAAGCTCAAGTTGTGATTCTCGTTTTTTTCGTTTTCTCCGCTCACTGATTGTTTCAGTGACTATAAGCGGGTGTCCACGGATTTCCTGAGCATGACCATGTGCTTCTGCCATGGCATGAAATCTTGCCTGCCCAGTAGGGAGAAGAAAGCACACAAACCACAAGCATTACCAATCATTCTTTCAGCTTGAGTCAGTAACTCTTTAACTGCATACATGATACATTGCAAAAAAATTGCTACAATAAGACTTCAGAAAGTCTATATGGTATGACAATCATAACTCCAAAGCCTGCATATTAACCTGTCATTTCAGGATTGGAGACCCTTACTACAAGAAACCAAGAAGGATGAATCACCTGTCGCTCTTCATCCCGATCACTGCGTTGACCATGCTGGAAGCTGCGAGCGTCTTCCCAGTTTAGTGCCAACTCAGAAAGCCCACTTAACCGCTTGAACCTCTCAATATCCTCAGGCTTCATGTAAGATGTGTCTGGGTCATGAATGAAAACCATGCTCTCAACCACTTTGTATGTTCCCTTATAGCGTGCATGCCGGTGTAAATGATGAGGGAAAAAAGCTGTGAATTGCCGCATGTCTTCAAGAGTTTCCTTCACTGGTGGTGCTAAATGGCCCTGAAGAAATTTGTAGAGGGACTGTAGCTTCACTCGTGCACTCGGATGAGCATTCCTGTGATAATTATTGGACAAAAAAGATTTACATCACACAAGCCTGAAAGATTCTACATTTGAAGAATGTAACACAATGGAAGTAACTGTTAGTTTGCAAAATGGCCATGCACATTAGCCTTTGGACATAATTGTACCTGAGAGCGTAGTAGTAAATGCTTTCGATTTCAGAAAGTTTGAAAACAGAAGCAACAAGTTGTTCCGCAGTGTATGGTGGCAAGCCCAGGACAGCCCGCTGCAAGGCAGATTTGTGTGGAACCTCATCTCGTAGGTCAGGACCAAAGTAGCTCCCCAGAATGAAAACAAGAAGAAAGCGCTGGTCATTTGTTGATGCTCCCACACGGGCTTTAGGTGTGCTGTTTGTGGGTTCTTGAGCAAATTCACTCTGTGAAGCAGGTGATGACTGCTCCATCAGATGGAAATCAGTGTCCATTTTGCCTTGTCAGTCCACTCCTTGCTGCTTAAGCTTTGTTGACTTTCTTCTCCTTTCTGTTGTTATCATTGCCCACTGCAACCAACTGCACTATCCAATTATGATACCTCCTGCATTTTTATCCCATGACTGATTGCATGTTTTACTTCAGCTTCTTTGAATCTTACTGGTGTCATGTTCCACATCCTTCTGTAGGAACCTCCTCTTTCTGGATTGCATGAACTGAGCTTGCAAATTGCAATGCCATTAAAAAGAATGCCATGCCAATGCTTAATACTGGCAAGAGATGGACAAGTACAAAATGAAAGAGGACAAGACATTGAACCTTTGTCTTACCCATTCCCACCACAAATGTAGACTACAAATGTGGGGCTTGGGAACAAGATGATGACATCTTCTGAGGGACATAAAACTCCATACAAAAAAACCCAATTGGAACTTCTTGAGATCATCAAACAAAAATTGGCAACCTTCCTGCTGTGAGGAACTCTTTCTTCTGTATCTGGTTGTATGAACTGTAAAGCTCTCTCCTGTTATTTGACACTCTGATGATCCTTGTGAGACGAGAGAAAGGCTACCCATTGTGTGCCGCTATATTCCACAACCTAGAAAACCATTGCTGCTGCACAGTATTGCAAGCTTCTTCCTAGCAACACCTTTCGCATCAACTGGTCATCCCCAACATTGTTTTGAAAGTCTTACTGAACTGAGGTTCTCTCTGACCTCCCTCGGGAGGTCTCTCTGAGAGGAGGGAGGTCAGAGAGACCCACATGCTTTACCAAGCGCAGAAAGGGGTCACCCATCGGCTATAGAACGGGTGAAAACGTCAGAATCCCAAGAAAAGAAAAAAAAACCCTTGCACACGAATCGCAAGTGAGGAAAAATCACACCGAAACGGAAATCCCAAACCCTAACGCGAAGGCATAGAGAGAGATTCCTCAAGCTCCGCAGGAACAGAAAACAAACGCTCAAAATATATAAAAACCATTCCACCCAGCAGCGAATAAAACCCAAACCCTAAAGCCATTTGTTTGTTTGTTTGTTGTTGCAAAGGAGCGGAAGAAAGAAAGAAAAGAGGAAGGCAGTAGAGAGAGAGAGAAAGAGAAGGGGGGAAGGTAAAAGGGAGCGGCATACCAGGCACCAGCGACGGACCAGAGGCGCTGCGAAAGACGAGGAGGAGACTGCGCGGGCATGCAGGCTTGAAGCCGAGCGACTAAGCGCGCGCTCTCGCGCCTGCCTGCGTGCTTGCGGGCGATCGATCGATCGTTGCGCAAATAGTCGCGTATGTGGCCCCCCTTCTGCACCTGCTCTCATCCCCTTCTTCCTCGCGCACCATACGCAAACAGACGGACGGACTGACGGACCGACAGTAGACAGACGCCTCCATCCATTTGCCCCATTTCTGTCACGTTTTTGCGTTTTTTCTCGCCAAAACGGAGTTGGGAATAACGAATGGGCTAAATATAATAATCATTGCAGATTTGCGGAAAATTTGAAATATGGCAAAATTGACAGCTGTGGGATTTGAACCCACGCCCTTTCGGACTGGAGCCTAAATCCAGCGCCTTAGACCACTCGGCCAAACTGTCCTTAGTGTGTTGGCCTATTTTAACTATTATTTATTTCCAAAAATTATCCATATTTCCTGTCCCTCCTTAACAGTATTTTTCTTTTTTGACAAATTTTGACGTTTATTGGAAAAAAATTTGGGTTATTTCTGGATTTTTTTTCTAGTTTAAATTCAACTAATTTTTTTGAATTTTTCGCCAAATGCTCAATATCACAAATTTGAAAAAAAAAAAAAAAAACCTTGGGGCCTTTTACTGTTAGTTTGCACTTTTTTCAAATATAGATAATTTTTTTCAAAAAATGGGTTTTTTTTTTTTTTTTTTTTAAATACTTATTTTTGTAGCCTACGTTTTTGGACCAGGTGGGAACTGTTTGCCCAAAAAAACTTTCCTTCAAAAAACAATTTTAATAATTGAATTGAATTAATTTTTTAATGGAAAAAGTTAA
>Ga0116227_10000751_pt1 | contig 66557 bp, 67 predicted proteins | sample S1TSphgellanicum_FD_89693 | JGI IMG/M metagenome (GOLD analysis project Ga0116227, IMG submission 89693) | Host-associated microbial communities from peat moss isolated from Minnesota, USA - S1T2_Fb - Sphagnum magellanicum MG | ecosystem: Host-associated > Plants > Peat moss > Unclassified...
AACGTTGCCGAGTTGGGCCGTGCTGAGGTGGAACGGCGCCCCGGCGAGGTAGAACGTGGCGAACGTGAACGCGGCCACCAGCGTGAAGAGGATGCTGCCGCCGACACCGTAGGTCGCGAGCATGCGCGCGTCCGTCAGAAAGCCGCCGATGGCGGTGAACGCCTCGCGCGCCGATGCCCGCCGCACGAAGCGCCGCGCGCGCGGCAGCAGCATGAGGACGATTAGACCGCCGATCACGTTGAGCGCGCCGAGGGCGACGAACGCGGCTTGCCAGGACCCGTGCCCGGCGACGACGGCCGCGAGCGCGTGTAGCAGCGTGGCGAGGATGCCCAGGGACGAGGCACCGAGCGCGAAGAGGATCGTCGCGCGATTGCCGTACCGGTCGATCAGGCGCCCCGATAGCGGCGTCGCGACCGCACCGGCCAGGTAGACGCAGAAAACGTTGCCGAGTTGGGCCGTGCTGAGGTGGAACGGCGCCCCGGCGAGGTAGAACGTGGCGAACGTGAACGCGGCCACCAGCGTGAAGAGGATGCTGCCGCCGACGCCGTAGGTCGCGAGCATGCGCGCGTCCGTCAGGAAGCCGCCGATTGCGGAGAACGCGTCCCGCGCGGAGGCGCGCCGCACGAAGCGCCGCGCGCGCGGCAACAGCATCAAGACGATAAGGCCGCCGATCACGTTGAGCGCGCCGAGGGCGACGAACGCGGCTTGCCAGGACCCGTGCCCGGCGACGAGGGCGCTCAGATAACGGCCCGCCCAGCCGCCGAAGACGTTGCCGCCGATATACGCCGCAACGCCGCCGCCCGCCATCTCGGCGGGAAACTCTTCGGCGATGTAGGCGATCGTCGTCGCGAAGATGCCCGGCATGACGAGCCCTTGGACGAAGCGCCACGCGATCAGTTCGCCGATGCTATGTGCGTGCGACGCGCCGAACGTCACGACCGCGAGCGCGAAGATCGCGGTCACGATCACGCGCTTGCGCCCGATCGCGTCCGCGAGCGGCCCCACGAACGGCGCGGCGATCGCAACCGCGAACGTGAGCGACGAAATCGTCGCGGCGACGTGCGCTTCGGTTGCGTGAAAGTCCGCCCGCAATTCGGGCAGTAACGGCTGGGTCGCGTACATATCGACGAACGCGGTCGCGCCGGCAACCGCGACGGCGATACTACGACCGGCGGCCGTCACGCAGTATCGGCCGGCTCGCGTTCCATCGTGCGAAAGTTTGGCCTCCCCACGATCGTATCCGCTCTTTTCCGGATCGGGCAAATTACAGGAGCCGCGCGGTCGCCCATAGCAACGTAGCGTCCCTTAGTTTGGCCGTCGCTGTGGCGTTCGATTAAGTTCTTGTTAAGGAGAGTATCGCCATGCGGTTCGCCCGTTTCGTTCTCTGGTCGATCGCCGTCGCTGCGTGCCAGATGCAGTGGACGCCGCCGGCCCTGGCCAATTCGAGAGTCGCCGCCGGCACGTTCGGAGAGGCCGGTGCGTTCGTGCGGTCCTCGCCCGCTAACGGGCCGCTCGATTCCAAATTTCAACTGCTCGCTAGTTTTCCGGCCGGCTGGTCTCCGTTCGGTTTGATCGCGGTCAATGGCGTGCTCTACGGCTCCGCCAGCCTGGGGAACGGTAACATCTACGCTGCGACGACATCCGGAGTCCTCACGAACCTCTACAATTTCCAGAACGCTCCCGACGGTAACCTTCCGGAAGAATTGACCGTCGCAGATGGTGCGATCTACGGCCCGACGGTGGCCGGTGGCGACGCAAATTCAAAAAATCCGTACGGTTGCGGGACTGTCTTTGCGGTGACGTTCGCCGGAACGGAAACGCTTCGGTCCCCGTTTGCGTGTGGGAAAGACGGCGCCGAGCCCCGCGGCAAGCTCGTCCGATATCATGGTGCGCTGTTCGGCACGACCGAGAAGGGCGGCGCGTATTACTCCGGGACGTTCTTCGTGGCGCACGACGACGGAACGATCAAGGTGCTGCATAGCTTTTCCCAGCGTTCGGGCGGATACGATCCGCAGAGCGGTGTGGTCGCGCTGGGCGATACGTTTTATGGAACCACGTGCGGCGGCGGCACCTACGACGGCGGCACGGTTTTCGCAATCAGCCCCGCCGGCGTCATGCACGTCATCTTCGATTTCAACGGAGCGGACGGTCGTTGCCCGGCCGAAGGATTGACCGCCGTCAACGGTATCCTCTACGGCTCGTCGTCTTCCGGCGGCGCATACGGTGGAGGCCTGCTCTTCGCGATCACCCCTTCCGGCACAGAAACCGTTCTGCATAGTTTCAAGTTCGGGGCCCGTACCCCGGAGGGTTACTCACCGACGTGCCGCCTAACCCCGATGGGTGGCGAGCTTTTCGGGACCACCTCGGACGGCGGCGCATACGGAGACGGCACGATTTTCAAGGTGACCTACGCCGGTGCTTTAACCACGCTCCACAGTTTTCACGGGGCGGATGGGAAACTCCCGATCGGAGAGTTGACTGAAATCGGTAGGTCGCTCTACGGCGTGACTCCATTTGGCGGCGCAAACGACAGCGGGGCGCTCTTTAGCGTAACGCCATGACCACGCCGCGCATCCGCCGTTTCGTTCGCCGGTCGATCGCCCTCGTAGCTTTGAGATTACCTATGCCGGTGTCAAGACGTACGACATGACTTCGACGGGGCAGATGAATCGGGTCCGAGGGGAGACTTGACCGAAGTCGGGGGGGATACGCTACGGTGCGGCGTCTTTTGGCGGCGCGAACTACGGCGGGACCCTCTTTCGCGGAACGCCGTAATCGACGTGCGGGTTATCGTGCTCGGGCCGATGACGTTCACGCTCCGCATGCGTTCTCTGCGCGCCCTTTCGCTCGCACTCGCCGCATTCGTTTCGACGTTCGGCGACGCTGCGTCCGCATCACCCGAGGCGAGCGAGCGCGACATTGCGGCGCTGCTGACGCACAGCGCCTACTATTGGAACCACGGAAATCTCGACGCGTTCATGCTGAGCTACGAGAACTCTCCCGAGACTGCGTACGTGAGTTCGAAGAAGGTGATCCACGGCTACGCGAACATCCGCGCGCACTACGCCGAGCATTACGGCCGCGGCGGTATGGGCGTGTTGTCGTTTTCGGCGTTATCGGTGCGACCGCTGGGCGCCGATTACGCCGTCGTCGTCGCGCACTGGCACCTCGCCATGAAGAGCGGTGCGCGTCCGACCGGCATCTTCTCCCTCGTGCTCCACCGCGGCCCGGGCGGCTGGCATATCATCACGGATCACTCGCCCTAATCCGGAACTCCGGGCGAGGTCGCATCGGGGACGCGCGAGCCGACTGTCAGATAAGGATGGTGGGTACGTCGTACCGGGAAATCATGCTGTCGCTCGTCACGATCGTCAGTCCCGCGCTTCGTGCCTGCGCTATCAAGAGACGGTCGAAGGGATCGGCGTGGTGCTTGACCAGTGACGACACGCCGTACGTGTGCTCGGGCGTAATCGAGAGCGTCGATAAGCCTGCGCGACGAATGCTCGTCGGTAGGTATATGCTTGGATCTTGATCGTCGGGAAGCCGTAGCTTTCCGATCGCTATTTTAATCGATACTTCCCACGTCGAGACGGCGGAGACGAACACGTCATTGGCAGGATCCGAAAGGTCTGCACGCCGTCGCGGCTTGAATCTCGCCGGGTCGCCGAATAACCAGAGCATCGTCTGGGTGTCGAGCAGGAGCTTCACTAGCCTTCGAACGTCGCTGCGATATCCGGCGGCAAATCGTTGAAGTCGTCGGCCATCCAAATACGCCCCTGATCGAACCCGAACTCACGCGCTTTTACCGGTGATACGAACGGAACGATGCGGGCCACCGGCTTGCCTTTCTTTGTTACGACGATCGATTCGCCGCTTTCAACCTCGCAGATGATGGCCGAAAAGTGCGATTTTGCCTGAAACAGACCGATCGTCTTCATATGACTAGTCTACGGCCTAGTCCGTTTTTTCGCAAGCCATGGCCCCGAAACGGGCGGCGAGCCGCTGGGATTCCGGCGCTACGCGAACGACTCCGCGGGACGCAACGGACGGGGCGCCGGCGGCGCAGCGTCGATGCGTTCGAGATCGCGCACGAGCGCGTCGAACTGTTCTTCGTAGATCTCGTACCCCTTGACCGTCGTCGCGGCGACGCCGACGTTCCAGGCTCGGCCTTCGCCGTCCACGCGCACGTAGAGCCGGGCAGGCAACAGGTAGAACGAGATGCACAATCCGGCGAGCAGCACGAACGCGCCGAGTCCGACGAGCGGGATGCCCGGGTCGTGCCGGTACTGGATCCCGCTGTAGAGGACGTAGCGGCCCACGTCGACGTGATAGCCGTTGCCGAGATCGATGCCGCGTTCGAGCGGCACGAGAACGCTGCCGATGTTTTGGTTTCCGTCGAAGACGTTGAGCAGAACGCCCGGATCGTTCGGCCGCGGATCGGCACCGATCGTGTTGCCCGCGCCGATCGTGCCGACGAACTTTGCGTATTGCACGGCGCGCGACGTCGCCCCGAGCGCAAACCCTTCGCCTTCCTTGAGGGGACCTTGCGGCGCGTTCGCGACCGGTTTTCCGTCCTGGGTGACGACGAACGGAACTGCGAAACCGTACGATGCCTGATAGTAATCCGTACCGTCGACTTCGAGCGGGTGGTTGACGCGAATCTGTTCGACTTTTCGGACGCCGCGCTTATCGGTCACGTCGACGTCCGACACGTAGTCGATCGGCTGATAGACGATGCCGCTGCGCGTTTGGATCGGGTCGATGCGATAGCGGAAGCGGTCGAGCTTGAACGTCGTGCCGTTCTGCGGAATCGTGACGCTCGAACCCACGAGAACCGACGTCACGCCGCTGTAGCCGAACGCCCAGTAGAGCGTCGTCCCCGCCGCGATGATCACGAAGCCGACGTGCGCCACGAGCACGCCGCGCCGCGCCCAATTGTGTTGGTCCGCGAACGTCCAGAGCGTCCCGCCGAGCTCGCGCTTGCGGACTTCGAAACCGCGCGCGGCGAAGAACGCCTCGACGCGCTCGCGGACCGTCTGCTCGTCGCCCCGCACGGTCACGTTCGCGCTCAGCGGCAGGGCGTCGATCTTCACGGCGCGCAGCGGCGGCAGCCGCGTGGGAATCACGCGCCAGAACGTCGCGAGCGTCATGCACGCGAGGATCAAACCGACGATGCCGAGATACGCGGGCGAATGATAGATGTTGTCGAGGTGGAGCCGCAACACGAGCCGAGCGAGCGCGGGCACGTAATTCGTCTCGTAGAACGTTTCGTCTTTGCCTTGGTCGACGATCACGCCGATCAACGTGAGCCCGCCCCACACGCCGAGGAGCGACATCCCGAACCAGAAATTCGAAAGCTGACCGAGGAACTCGTTTAGGGTCTCGACCGCGCGGTCGCGCAACGTCCGGGCCGGAGCGGCCGCGCTCGTGATCGTCGTCATGGCTCCTACGCTACGTCGCGTTCGTCTCGCGCCGCCACGACTTCTCGAGCAGCGTGATGATCAGGATGCTGACTTCGAAGAGCGCGTACATGGGGCCCGCGATCAGCATCATCGTGACGGGCGAGGCGTCGGGCGCCGCGAGGCCGCCGAGCAGCAGGATTCCCATGAGCGCATAGCGCCGGTTTTTCCGCAGCATCGGCACGTTGACGAGGCCGATGCGCGCGAGCGCGAGCATGACCATCGGCGTTTGAAAAACGAGCGCGAAGACGAGAAACGTGAGGAGGATCAGATTCATCGTCGACTCGATGCCGAAGGTCTCTTTCGCGATCGCCGTCGTGATGCCGAGCAGCGCCGTCAACACGCGATGGATGATGAAGAAGTGACAGAACGCGATGCCGGCGGCGGCGAGGAAAATCGACGGCGCCGTATACGCGTAGACGATCCGGCGCGTCTTCGGATGGAACGCCGGCACGACGAACATCCAAATCTGATACACGAGGACCGGCAGGCCGATCACGATCGCGCCGTAGAGCGAAAACTTGAATTCCGTGAAGATGACGTCGGTCGGCGAGAAAGCGTTGAGTTCGATGTTCGGGCCGAGGTATTCGTTCTTGAGCCACGTGATGGCGAACTGGGCCGGCCAGAACAATCCGAGCGCGAGCACGCCCACGGTCGCGAGCGAGATGATGAGTCGTCCGCGGAGCTCCCGCAGGTGCTCCGTGAACGGCATCTCCTTCTGATCCCACTCCGGCCCGTCGTTTCCGACCGCCGGGGGGCGTTCCGCCAGCAAACCCGTTCGCGCGCGGCGTTACGAGTGCGGGGCCGGCGGTTCGAAGGGCGTGGCCGGCGCGCCGACGACGACGCCGTTGACGGTCTGCGGCTCGGTGGCCGTCACCGTCCTCGCGACGCTCGCCTCGGCCTGCGCGCGCGCTTCCGCGCGGGCGCGTTCGGCGGCGACGTCGGCCTCGGCTTGGCCGACCATGAATTCTTTCTTCGCTTGCCCGATGCCGCGGGCGAGCTTCGGAACGCGATCGGCTCCAAACAGCAGGACCGCCGCGCCCACCAGGATCGCGATCTCCATGGGGTTTCCAAACATGAGCCTCTCCCTTTTTCCGTACCTGGGAGCTATCTTACCGCACGCGGGTCGCGCTGTCCCGGGCCAGGGCGTCGGCGAGGGCGGCGAGTTCGAGCCGGGCGGGTGCGGAGCCGAGCGGGGCGAGCGACATCTTGGCGCGCTCGACGTAGCTCCCGATGGCCTCACGCGTCTTGAGCAGGCCGCCGGCCGCCCCGACGCCGCGGATGAGGTCTGCGATCTCGGCCCGGCCCGCCGGAGTGCCGTTCCCGCCGTAGAATCCGGTGAGCGCTGCCGCGAAGTCGCTTCCGCCGTTTTCGAGCGCGAAGATGAGCGGGATCGTCATCTTGTGCTCGGTGAGGTCGTTGCCCACGGGCTTGCCCAGCTCCGATTCGCTTGCGGTGAAGTCGAGCAGGTCGTCGAGCATCTGGAACGCGATGCCGTAATAGAGGCCGAAATCGCGCAGCGCCTTGATGCGTAGCGGCGTGGCGCCCGACATGATCGCGCCGCATTCCGCGGAGGCCGCGAACAGCGACGCGGTCTTCTTGATCGCGATCTCGATGTAATCCGCAATCGGCAGGTCGAGCTTGCCGACCGCCCGATGTTGGAGCACCTCGCCGTCGGTTATGTCCGCGAGCGTCGTCGCGAGGATGTTCGGCACGGGATGCGGATAGCCGGCGGTGACGTTCTTGAAGATCCACGCAAAGAGATAGTCGCCCGCGAGCACGCTGACGCGATTGCCGAAATCGATTGCGGTCGCGTTCACGCCCCGCCGCGTTTCGGCGCGATCGACGACGTCGTCGTGGATCAGCGTGCCGACGTGGATCAGTTCCATGTAGGCGGCCAGCGGCAGATGGTCGCGTGCGTCGGCGCCGCCCGCCTCGGCCGCAAGCAACGTGAAGCGCGGCCGCAACCGCTTGCCGCCCGCGGCGAGCATCCGATGCACGGCCTCCGTGATCAGGACGTTGTCGGTCGAGAATGAGGTTTCGAAGAACTCTTCGACCAGCGCGTAGAGATCGCGCTCGGACGGATCGTGCGACCCGGCGCGCTTCGTGCGATCGATCATGCCGTGCCCACGTGGGCTGCGATCGCACCGCCGCCCAACCGCACGTAACGAACGTTCGAAAAGCCGGCGGTGACGAAGCGCTTCGCGAGCTCGTCGGCGTTGGGATAGTTGGTGAGCGAGTTCGGCAGATACCGGTACGCGCTCTTCGAGCCGCCGACGAGGCCGCCGATCAGCGGCACCAGACCGTAGAAGTACAGGTCGAAGACGCGCTTGAAGAGCGGATTGGGCGCCTTCGAAACGTCGAGATTGACGAAGCGCGCGCCCGGGACGAGCACGCGGCGCGCTTCGCGTAGCGTCCCGACGATATCGACGACGTTGCGCATCGAGAAGCCCATGATCGCGCCGTCGAAGCTCGCGTTCTCGAAGGGGAGCGCCATCACGTCGGCCGTGACGAACGCGACGTCGCCCTTGGCTTCTTTTGGGGCGCGCTTGCGGGCGCCGTCGAGCATCGGCTCGCAGAAGTCGGCTCCGACGACGCGGAGGGTCGGATCGGTGCGGGTCAGGTGGAACGAGAGATCGCCCGTGCCGCAACACATATCGAGGACGCGGCCGCCTCGCGGCGGCGCGAGTTCCCGGACGGCGCGCTTGCGCCAGCGCTCGTCGACGCCGCCCGTCAGGAGACGGTTGGTCGCATCGTAGCGGGGCGCGATCGATGCAAACATCTCGCGGACATAGACGGCTTTATCCATAGTGCTAGCGGGCGGGGATTCCGGACGCGGCGGCTTCGTTCATTCTCTCCTTGGACGACGCGGCTGCGACCCTTGTCGTCTCGGGCGCTCGGCGTGATTGAGGGTGGCACGAAAGGCGAAGCATCATGACGCTCAACGCAATCGGCGTCCGCGGGGATGCCGCATCCCGCTATCGCGCCGCCTCCGACGGGCTGCGCGCGTTCGACGACCTCTCGCACGCGGTTGCGGCTCGCCGCGACGCGGTCGTGCGCGACGTGGCCGGCCGCGCGGCCGCTCCGTACCCCGCGCCGGCGCACGTCTCGACGGCGGCGGCGGCGGGGACGCTGATCGGCTCGGCCGTGGCGGCCTTCGCGGCGAGCGAGGCGGGCCGCGCCGCGATCGAACACGCGATCTCGACCGCGGCGGGCGCGCTCAAGGGCATCTTCGGCACGGCCGAGGGCGCGCAGCTGCCGCTCCCGTTTCCGTAATGCCGGACGTCTCGTTCGCCGGGCCGGGGACCGTGCTCGCGGCGCTCGGGCAAGCGCGCGCGGTCGATCTCTGCGCCTACACGCTCGCGCCGCGCGGCGCCGTGGCCACCGCTTTGGAGACGGCGGCCGACCGTGGCGCGGACGTCCATGTGACCCTCGAGGCGTTCGCGGATCGCGACCGGACGTATGCCCTGCGCCGCGAAGCCCGGGCGACGGCCGCCGCACTCGAAGCGCACGGCGTACACGTCCGGCTCGGCCTGCCCGGCGGCGGGATGGTCCACCTCAAAGCCGCCGTGATCGACGGGACCGCGTACCTCGACGATCGCAACTGGACGGCCGGCGGCGAGACGATCGTGGCCGACGTCCGGCCGGCCGACGTGGCCGTGGTGCGCGACGCGATCGGCGGCCGAACGCGGGCGACCGCGAACCTCGCGACCGAGAAGGACGCGGCACTGCTCCTCGAGTCGGCCGCGATCCGGAGCGGCGCCGGCGACCGCGTGGACGTGGAGTCCGAATCGTTCGGCGCAAGCGCCGTCTCGGCGAGCCTGCGCGCGCGCGCCGCGGCGGGTGCACGCGTCCGCCTCCTGGTCAACGGCAAAGTCGCCTTCGCGCCGGACTCGGGCCGCGAACGTGCCGTCCTCCGTTCCCTCGCCGCTGCGGGCGTCGAGATCCGCACGACGCCGTCCACCGAAAAGCTGTGCGTCGCCGGCGACCGCGGCTGGATCGGGTCCGCCAACCCGACCTTCGACCGCGCACCGACGACGGACTGGGGTCTCGCAGTCAGCGATGCGCCGATGCTCGCGCCCCTCGGTGCAACGTTCGAACGGACGTGGACGACGGCGCGTGCCTTCGCTTAGCCGGTAACGCGGAAGGCGCAGCGACTCTCAGGAATCACCAAGGACGCCGCGGCGCGCCGAGGCTACGCTCCGAACAATGAGGCGGCATTCGCGGTCGTGCGCGCGACGATCTCGTGCGGACGAAGTCCGAACAGCGTTGCGACGGTCGCGGCGGTCGCGGCCATGAACGCGGGTTCGTTACGCTTGCCGCGATGCGGCACGGGCGCGAGATACGGGCAATCGGTCTCGAGGATGATACGATCGAGTCCCACCGCCTGGACCGCGTCGCGCACGTTCCCCGCGGTCTTGAACGTCGCGACCCCGCCGATACCAAGGAACAGTCCAAAGTCGCTCGTGAACCGTTTCGCCGCAGCCGTGTCACCGGTGAAGCAATGAACGACCCCCCGCACCCCCGCTCCGTGTTCCTCGAGCACGGCCACGAAGTCGTCGAACGCATCCCGTTGGTGGAAGATGGCCGGGATGCCGCGTTCGCACGCGTAGCGGAGTTGCGCGACGAGCACCCGCCGCTGCACGTCGCGGGGGCTGTGATCGTAGTAGTAGTCGAGCCCCATCTCGCCGATGGCCTGTGGCGGCCGGGCGCCGGCGCGGCTCAGCGCGTCGAGTGCGGCCGGGATGTCCTCGGGAGCGCCCGCGGCTTCGTGCGGATGGATGCCGATCGCGTAGTCCAAGCCGTGCGCTGCCGCCGTCGCCTGCGCGCGGGCGCTGTCGGCCATGTCGGTGCCGACCGTGATGAGGCGCGTGACGCCCGCGTCGCGCGCGCGTGCGAGCATCGCGTCCCGATCCACGTCGAATGCGGCATCGTGGACGTGCGCGTGCGTGTCGAACATAACGGCCGAATCGTATCATGATCACGCGAACCGAGCGCCCCGACCAATCGAATCGCATCTTCCGCATCGCGCTCGTCGTGTCGCTGCTGGTCCACCTCGTCGTCGGCTTCCTCGTCTACGAGTCGAATGCGGACGTGCGGCGGGTGCTCGCGCGCTTGAACGTGCGGCCGACGCCCGCGCCCAAGGACGAGGTCGTGACGCTCTCGTCGGCGTTCAAGATCGAGAAACGCGCCAAGCCCGCGCCCCAGCCGCATCCGTTTCGCGTGGCGCAGCGGCCGCCCGAGCGTCCGGTTCCGAAGAGGCTCCCGCATCCGGAGTCGCATCCGCTGCCGCTCGTCCGTCCGCACCCCGTCGTCGTCAAGCGTCCCGAGCCGGCCGCGCCGTCGCGTCTCCGGCACGAACTCGCGAAGACGGTCCCGCACGCGAGGCCCGAGCCGCCAAAGACGACCGAGGCGAAGATCGTGACGCTGACGCCCACGGCGCCGCCGGCGACGCCGAAGCCCGAAAAGGTCGTCGCGTCGATCGAGCGGCCGTCGCGCATCGCGCAGCCCGAGCCGCCCGAACGCCCCGAGTCGCCGTCTCGCCCGGCGCACTTTTCGCAGGCGCAAATCGCGCAGATCGATCACGACCTTGCCAAGACGATCGTCCAGTCGCGCGTCGAGAACAATCCGCTCAGCAACGTGTCGAGGCCCGTAACCGTCCCGGCGGCGACGCACCGCTATGCGATCGACTTCGCCGCGCTCGCGGGCAACATGCGCGAAGCGCAAGGCCTCTGCGACCCGATCAAGAGTTGGCAAGCCGACGGCTGGGACTATTACTACGCGACGTGCACGATCCAAGAACCCGACGGCTCGACGTCGCGCAAACCGATGCCCTGGCCCGTCCGCTGGCGCCCCCGCAACGACCCCTGGAACGGCTACTATCGGATCGCCACGGGCCCGATGCCGCTCCCGCCCCCCGGCTGGCGCCCCGACCGCCCGATCGACCCCGATTTCATCCCCTACCTACGAAAAAACGGATTCCCGATCTAACCGCGCCTCATCATCTTATTTCCGCTCGTGGACGCCGAATGGGTTGCCTTCGGGATCGGTGCACCAGCCGGAAGTGCAGCTGTCGCCGCCGTAGCGGCGAAGAAGTTTACCGCCGAGCCGCTCGACTTGGGCGATCGCCGCTTCCGCGTCGGTGACGCCGAACATCGTTCCGCCGGACGGTTCCCGGGCGACGCTCGGGTCCTTCGCTAATGCGAACGTACCGCCGTCGGGCAAGTCGTACTCGACGAAGTATTCGGAATCCACGGCGCCCGGCACGAGCGCAAAGAGGCCCTCGTAAAACGTTCGCGCGCGCGGCATATCGTCGACCAAATACATGACGAAATCGATGCCGCGGAGGCCCGTCGAGGATGCGTTCGTGGATGCGTTCATGACGCGACGAAATTCGGTCTCTCGCGCCGATCACCTCGGGCAACCGGGTCCCCGGATTAGGGAGCCGCGACCTCGAGTCGTGGAAAGAGCGCGCCCTCCGCGGGCGCGGTCGTCGTGCCGGCGGCGAGGCCGCCCCACACGAGTTCCGTCGCCCACGCGCCGCGCGGTTCGCCCGTGAGGCCGAGTTGCGCCCAGATGCCGCGGCCCGTCGTCGGCATGAACGGGAACGTGAGGTGGGCGAGCCAGCGCAGACCTTCGCAGAGATCGTAGAGCACCGCGTCGAGTTTCGCCGCGTCCCCGCGTTTGTGGAGTTCCCACGGTTTGCTTTCTTCGACGTGCACGTTGAGGGCGGTAACGAGTTCCCATACGGAGTCGAGCGCGTCGCGGAATGCGAGTGCCGAGATCTGCGCGCCCGCGCGCGCACCGAGGTTCGCGAAGCGCGACGCGAAGGGTGACGACGCGGCATCCGCCCGGGGAATGCGTCCGTCGCGATAGCGCGAGAGCATCGCGAGCGTTCGCTTCACGAGGTTACCGAGATCGTTGCCGAGGTCGCCGTTGCGCCGCAGCCGGACCTTCTCTTCGCCGAACGAGAAGTCGCTGCCGAAGGGCGCTTCACGCATGAAGAAATAGCGGATCGTATCGGAACCGAAGCGTTCCGCCAGTTCGAAGGGATCCACCGCATTGCCCTTACTCTTGGACATCTTCTCGCCTTCGAGCGTGATCCACCCGTGCGCGAAGACGAGCTTCGGCGCTTCGAGTCCGAGCGCCCAGAGCACGGCGGGCCAGATGATCGTATGAAAGCGCGCGATCTCCTTGCCGATGAACTGCACGCTCGCGGGCCAGAACGTGCGGAAACGTTCCCCATCCGATGCGAAATCGAGCGCCGTGATGTAGTTGAGCAATGCGTCCAGCCACACGTAGAGCACGCCGCCGCCGGGCAGCGGGATGCCCCAATCGAGATTGACGCGCGAGATGCAGAGGTCGTCGAGGCCGCCCTCGAGCGTGGCTAGCATCTCGTTGTAGGCGCGCTCGGGTCGCACCCATTGCGGGTGGTCGCGATAGTACGCCAGTAAACGATCGCGATACTTCGAGAGCGCGAAGAACCAGTTGTCCTCCGAGAGCCATTGCACGGGCCGCCCGCATTCCGGATTCGGACAGTGCCCGTCGATCAGCTTGGACTCGAGCCAAAACGTCTCGTCGTTCGTGCAATACCAGCCCTCGTATTTGCCGAGGTAGACGTCGCCCGTCTCTTTGAGGCGCTCGAACACCGCGATCACTTGCGTCGTGTGGCGCGGTTCGGTCGTCCGGATGAAGTCGTCGTAGCTCACGTCGTAGGCGGCGTCGAGCGCCTTCCAGCGGGGCACGAGATGATCGGTCCAGGCCTGCGGCTCGAAGCCCGCTTCACGGGCCGCCTGCTCGACTTTCTGGCCGTGTTCGTCGGTGCCCGTGAGCAAGAACGTCGGTCCGAGCGTTCGATGATACCGGGCGAGCACGTCCGCGGCGATGCACGTGTAGGCGTGACCGATGTGCGGGTTGCCGCTGATGTAATAGATGGGCGTCGTGACGAGGAATCCGTGCGTGGCCATTGGCCCGGCGGCTTTGGCGTTCCACGCGAGGCGAACCTCGTCGCGGCGAGCGCGCCTGCCGATACCCCAAGAGGATGGGGTTGACCTATTTCTTGGGCATCGTCCTCGCCACGCTCTCGGTTCGCCGCAAAGCGCCGCTCGTTCGCGCGCCCCGGCCGGGCGCCCCGGCCCCGGCGTGGGCGCTCCCGGCGTTCGTGACGCTGACGCTCCTCTTGGTCGCGACGGCGGGCGTGCAGTTGCGGATCCTCGACGACGCCGCCGGAAGCCAGACGATGCCGGGGTGGCAGCGGGCGCTGCCGCTCCACGTCCTGACCGGAAACGGCCTATCCGGCGTGCGGGACGGGGCCCGGCTCGGCGGCATCGTCGAAGCGCTCGCCGTCCTGCAAACCCTCGCCCTCGTCGCCCTCTGGGCGACGCTGCGGCGTTTCCCGAAGGCAACGCCGGTGCTCGCCGGCATCGCGCTTGCCGGCGCGTGCGCCCTCGCATGGGAAGCGCTGCACGCGCAGCTGGCGGGTCCCGACATCTATGCCTACCTCGGCTTCGCGCTCGAATCGCACCCGTACCGGCCCGGCGCACTGCCGCCGTCCGGTGCGGACGCGGTGATCGGTGCCATCTGGGGAGTTCCGCTGCCGCCGAGTCCGTACGGCCCCGTGTGGACGGCGTTTTCACATGCACTCGTTGCCGGAGGCGGGAGCCTCGGGGCGCAACTTGGGCTCTTTCGCGGCGTCGGGCTCGGGGCGATGGCGCTCGCGATCGCAGCGCTCGGCTTCGCGAAGCGCCCGCTCGCGGCGACGCTCTTCGGGCTCGACCCCGCGCTCTGGCAGATTTACGTTACCGAGGCGCACAACGATATCGCCGGGATCGCGCTGCTTCTCGTCGCGCTCGCCTGCCGTCGCCGGGCGCTCGCGCTCGCCGTCGTTTGCGTCGCGCTGGCCGGCGCGATCAAGCTGCCGCTGCTCGGGATCGGGCTCGTCGTGCTCGCGACCGCGCCCACGCTTCGCGCGCGGCTCGTGCCGTGCGCCGCGGCATTGCTCGGCGGTCTCGCGCTCACGTTCTGTCTCGGCGGCCGCGACTATTTGTGGGCGCTGCGACGGACCGCCGAAATCTATCCGCGCGTCGTGCCCCCCGGCGAATGGGCGGCGCATGCGGTCCTTGCGGCGATCGCGGTGGCGGCCGTGGGCGCGGCGGTTTTCGCGCGGCGGTTTGCGTGGGGGGCGCCGTGGTCGTTCGTCGCGTGCGGGCCGTTTACGGCGTGGCAGTACTTGGGCTGGGGCATTCCGTACGCGTTGCTCGACGAAACGCGAGGTCTGTTGTACCTCGCCGCGTTTCCGCTGACCGCGTTCGAGTCGACGTTGATCTTCAACGGCGCGCCGCTGTTCGACGAGATCCGGGCCGGCGCGCTCCTGGTGCTCGTCGCCCTGCTCGCATTCACGTTTCTCCGGCCGCCGCTCCTGGGTGACGATGCAGAGGCTGCCCGTCGACGATTGGGGGAGGCGCGGGGGGCGTGAACTTCGCTTATTTGGCGATTCTCGCGTGGTTCGTTGCGTCGTTGATCATGCCGCAGCGGAGCGGCGTGCCGGGGCGCGCGGGCGAGCGATTCGTACCGGTGCGGGTCGTACCGCTCGTTTGCATTTGCGCGGGGCTTTGCGCGCTGATGGGGCTTGGGATTGCGGTGCAGCTGCATGCGGCGGCGCTTTTCCCGTTTGCGCCGCAGGCGGGAGCGGTGCCGATCGTCATGCTCGACGACACGGGCGCGGGCGATGCGCCGACCAGTAACGCGGAACTCTTCATCTCGGTTGCCGAATCTGCGTGCCTGTTCGCGCTCTACCGTATGCTGCGCCGCGGCCGCCCGACGCGTGCGGCGGTCGCAATCCTCGGCGTCGCGTTCGTGGTGCTCGTCACCGTCGCCGTCGCATCGCCCGTGGCCAACAGCAGCGATCTCTACGGCTACGTCGGCTTCGCGTTGCACCCCGGCAGCGCGTACGCACCGGTCGCGATTCCGTTCACGGGCGATCACGCACCGATCAACGCGATGTTCGGCGTGCCGCGGCCCGCCGCGTGGTACGGTCCGCTCTGGATCGGAGCGACGCACGTCCTGCTGCTTCCGTTCGCGGCGCTCGCGACGCAATTGCACGTGCTGCGCCTGCTCGAAGTCGCCGCACTCATCGCGTGTCTCGTCGCGCTCGCGCGCTTCGGGACGCGGCTCGAAGTTCTCGCGCTGCTCGCGGTGAATCCGGCGGTCTTCGGCGTGTGGGTCGTCGACGGCCACAACGATCTCTTCGGGATCGCGTTCGTCGTCGCGGCGCTCGCGTGCCGGCGATTTCCGGTCCTGCGCGCGGTCCTCGTCGTCGCCGCCGGGCTCGTCAAACTGCCCCTCGTGCTCGTCGGAGCCGTCGCGTTTCTCGACGAACGCTCGGTGCTCCGGCGAACCGCATTCGCGGGCGCGTCCGTCGCGGCGTGTCTCGCGCTGTCGTACGCGTTCGGCGGCGCGCACTATCTCGCGCACCTCTTCAACGTATCCGGGCGACGGCACGACGGAGCCGAAGGCTATTTGCACGCCGTGAGTGCGTTCGCGGCCGTCGCGGCGCTCGCGGCGGCCATGTTCTGGGGGCGCCTCGCGCTCGGCGCGACGTGGCTCTGGCGCGCGCTCTCAGCCTTTCCGGCGCCGTGGTATGCGATCTGGGGCTTGCCGTACGCGCTCGCGAGCGGCGGCGCGGCGCTCCTCCTGATCGCCGAACCGATCGATTCCTATCTCTTCTCGTGGAACTACGCGACGACCGGACCCGAATACGCTCTGAAATTTGCGGTGTTGATCGGTCCCGTCTCCTACGCGATCTTGCGCCGATTCGAGGTCGCGAAGTCGAGCGGCACGGGCCCGGGGGCGGGCCGGCAGCGGGCGCCCGGCGAGTTACGGACCACGGTCTAGCTACCGATAACCCGAGGGATGGGCATGACCTTTCTGCTCGGGGTCGTCGCGTTCGTCGTGTCGCTCCGCGCTCGGGCGCGCCTCGCCGCGCGCTACGCGAACGTGCGCGTCTCGCCGTGGATCGTCGCCGGACTCGTGGGCCTGCTGTGCGCCGTCACCTTCCTGCAGTTGCGCGAACTCGACGCGGCCGCCGCGGCTGCAGTGATGCCGCCCTGGCAGCGCGCGTTGCCGCTGCACGTCTTCACGCGGGCGTTCGTCGAAGCGAAGCGCGGCGCCGGTCTCGAAACGAGCTTGCAGATTGCGGCCTTCGTGCAAACGGCGCTCCTGTTCGGACTCGCGTTCGCCGTGCCGCGCGCGGGCTCGCCGCGGGCCGTCGCGGGCATCGTCGCCGCGGGCGCGGCCGTCTTGGCGAGCGAAGCGTGGTGCGCGCGCGTGGCGGGTGCCGACGTCTACGCCTACGTCGCGTTCGGCCTGAGCCCGCATCCCTACCGGCCGGGCGCTGCGTTCCTTCCGCTCGCGGACCGCGCGATCGCGCACCTGTGGGGACGCCCGCTCGTCCCGTGCCCGTACGGCCCGTTGTGGCTGGCGCTCGCGCACGCGATCGCGTCTCCGGGTCGCTCGCTCGCGGCGAACGTCATCGCATTCCGAGCGGTGGGTCTTGCCGCGACGGCCGCGTCGATCGCCGCGCTGCTCGCGCTACGCAAACCGGTTACGGCCGCGCTCTTCGCGCTCGATCCGACGCTCTGGCAATTGTACGTTGCCGAAGCCCACAACGACGTGGTCGGTGTCGCGCTCGTGCTCGGCGCCCTCGCGATACGGCGGCGCTCCCTCGGAGCTGCGATCCTGTTCGTGGCGCTCGCGGGCGTGGTCAAGCTGCCGTTTCTCCTCATCGGCGCCGTCGTGTTCGCGAGCGGGCCGACGTGGCGCGCGCGGCTGTTTCCCGCGGCAGCCGCGGCGTTCGGCGGCGTCGCGTTGTCGCTCGCGTTTGGGGGCGGCGACTATATCGCGGCGCTCGCCCGGACGGCCCGGACGTACGCCTATCCGATCGGCGCCCTCGAATGGAATCTGCATCTCACGGTCGCGGCGATCGCGTGCGGAGCGGTCGTCGCGGCCGTCGTCGCCGCGCGCTTCTTCTGGGGCGCGCCCTGGTCGTTCGTCGCCCTCGGACAGTATCCGATCTGGCAGTATCTCGGGTGGGGCATCCCCTACGCCGTGCTCGACGAGACGCAAGGCCTGCTGTACCTCGCGCTGCTGCCGGTCAGCGGTTTCGAACTCTCGCTGCTCTTCCCCGATCCCGCGCTGCTCGCGGCCGGCCGGGTCGCGTTGCTCGCGGCGCTGCTCGTTGCGTTCGCGCTCGCGTTCCGGCGGCCCCGCGCGGCGCCGCGCCGCGTCGCCGCGTGAGCGCGCGCCCGCGCTATGCGGCGCTGCGCTTCATCGCGGGCGCCGTCATCGCCGTGCTCTTCGCGGCGACGCTCGTCTCGTACGTGGTGCAGATCTCGCAGAAAGGGCACCCGAGTCCGATTACCGATCCGATCGACCTCGTCGCGTTCTATTGCGGCGGCCGCGTCCTCGCCGAGCGGCGCGACCCGTATACGATCGAACCCTTGCGGACGTGCGAGCGCGCCGCGTTACGCGAGTCCGGCATTGCGATCGTGCCGAATCTCGTGGTCCCCGCGCCGTTGCCGCCGTATGCGCTCGCGCTCTTTTCCGCCGCGTCGCTCGTATCGTTTCGCGCCGCATCGACCGTCTTTTTTTGCGCGTCGCTCTTCGCGATCGGCCTCGCGATCGCCCTGACGATCCGGCTCGCGCGCGGGCCGCCGCTCGTCATCGCGGGCGCTTACGTCACGGCGCTCGTGTTCGGCTCGCTCTTGATCGGGCAGATCGTTCCGCTCGTTCTCGCCGCGCTCTGCGCGAGCGCGCTCGCGTTGCGAGCGGGCCGCATCTGGTTATCGGTTGCATGCGCGTCGCTCGCGATGCTCGAGCCGCACGTCGGCGTGGCGGCCCTCGCCGGCATCTTCGTCACGGAACGGCGCGCGCGGCTCCCGGTTTGTGCGAGCGCCGTCGCTTTGGCCGCGCTTTCGCTCGCGGCCGGCGGTTTCGACCGTAACCTCGAATACGCGCTCGCGGTCTTGCCCGCGCACGCCCGGTCGGAAGTCTCGAATTTTTACGCGCAGTACAGCCTGACCGCGCTGCTCTACGCTTGCGGTGCGCCGGCGCAGGCGGCGCTCCGGTGGGGCGAATGTTCCTACGTCGCGGCCGTGCTCTGCGGCGTCGCCGTCGCGCGCAAGCTGGCGCGGACCTACGGCGACGCCGCTTTCGCCGTGCTCGCGCCCGTCGCGTTCGCGTTGATCGGCGGCGCGTTCATCCACATCCAGCAGATGGCGCTCGCGTTACCGCTCGGATTCTTGTTCGTGCGCTACCACCGCGAGAAGACGCTCGCATTCGTCGCGATCGCGCTGCTCGCGGTGCCGTGGGAAAGCCTGTACGAGATCTTTTTCTACACGCACGTCGTCGCGTCGGGAAATCCCGCTGCGGCCCTGGCCCGCGTTTGGAATCCGGCGTGGCTTGCGGACCGGGTGTGGCAGGTCTGGATCGAACTGATCCACACGCGCGACGGACGGACGCCGTTCCAACTGCTCCTCTTCAAATTGCCGACGTGGCTCGGTCTCGCAGCGCTCGCGCTCGTCGCGCTTCAGCGCTCGCCGCCGGCGGCGCTCCGTTCGACGATGCGCCGGTAGAGCGCGGCGCGCTCGCCGAGCCCGCGCCCGGCGAGCGCCTTCGCCGCGCGGCTCGGCGCGACGCCGGCCGCGAGCTCCGCGTCGATCGCGGCGTCGACGTCGTCCGCGCTCGCCGCTTTGGGCGCGAGCGCGTCCGTGGCGCCGAGTACGAGAACGATCTCGCCGCGCACCGGACGTTCGAGCGCGGTGAGGATCTGCGCGGCCGTGCCTACGATCTGCTGTTCGAAGCGCTTCGTCAGTTCGCGTCCGACGAAGGCGGGGGCGTCCGGCGCGATCGTAGCGAGCGCCTCGAGCGTCGCGACGATGCGATTCGGCGACTCGTAGAAGGCGGTGGTCACGCCGCTCGCGAGCGCGGCGCGTAACGTGCGCTCGCGTTCGCCGTGCGCGCGGGGCAGGAAGCCTGCGAACCCGAGCCGGCGGATATCGAAGCCCGAGAGGACCGCGCCGCAAACGAACGCACACGCCCCGGGCAAGACTTCGACCGCGACGCCCGCCGCACGCGCGGCGGCCACGAGCTCGCGGCCGGGGTCCGAGATGCCCGGCGTCCCCGCGTCGGTCACGACCGCCACGAGGTCGGCGCGGGCGCGCTCCAGGATCGCGTCCGTGGCGCCGGCGGCGTTCTGTTCGCGATAGCTCCAGAGCGGTTTCGCGCCGAGGTCGAGCGCCGCGAGAAGGCGCCGCGCCACGCGCGTATCCTCGGCCACGATCAGGTCGCAGGCGCGCAACACGTCGAGCGCGCGCAGCGTGATGTCGCGGAGGTTGCCGAGCGGCGTCGGCACGAAGGTCAGGCCCAATGGCGAATTCCACGCGGAACGGCGAAGCGCAATTCGTTCGCGAGATCGAGCTGAGCGGTCACATCCTCGACTCGGGCGTGTTCGGCCGCGTGCTCGAGATCATCATGGACAACGAGTTCGCCCGCTACACGATCGATAACTTTGCCGTCGGCAAGACCGCGACCGAGCCCAGCACCGCGCGTTTGCGCATCGAAGCGGACACGGGCGAACATCTCGACGGCCTGCTCGACAAGCTGCGCGACATCGGAGCGGTCGTCGCGGGCGACACGGACGCCGTGGCCACGGGCGCCCCCGCCGACGGGGTGCTCCCCGACGATTTTTACGCGACGACCAATCTCGAGACCGAAGTCCGCGTCGCGGGCCGCTGGCAACCGGTCGCCCTCCCGGAAATGGATTGTGCGATCGTGTTGCGTCCGGGCGGCGCGGTCACGGTCGCGCCGTCCGACGTGCTCGCGGGCGATCCGGTGGTTATCGGTCATGAAGGCGTGCGCGTGCAGGCGCTGCAGCGCCCGCGCCGCAAAGCGGTCTTCGAATTCATGTCGAGCGCCGTCTCGAGCGAGAAGCCCAAGGAATCGCTGATCGCCGAAATCGCGCGGGAACTGCTCGCAACGAAGGCCGCCGGAAAACGCGTGCTGCTCGTCGGCGGTCCCGCGATCGTGCACACGGGCGCGGGCAAGTATCTCGAACGGCTCATTCACGACGGCTTCGTCGACGCGCTCTTCGCGGGGAACGCGCTCGCCGTGCACGATATCGAATCGCAATTCTTCGGCACGTCGCTCGGCGTGGATTTGGCCGATGCGTTCCCGGTGGAAGAAGGCCACGTCCACCACCTGCGCACGGTCAATCGCATTCGCGCGGCCGGCGGCATCGCGAACGCGATCGCGAGCGGCCGGCTGCGCGGCGGCATCATGTACGAGGCGTACCGCAAAGAGATTCCGGTCGTACTCGCCGGCTCGATCCGCGATGACGGTCCGCTGCCGGACGTGATCACCGACGTCGTGGAAGCGCAGCGCGCGATGCGGCGCCACGTGCCCGAGATCGGCATGGCCCTGATGGTGTGCACGCTGTTGCACTCGATCGCCGTCGGGAATCTGCTGCCGGCCGCGTGCAAGGTGATCTGCGTCGACATCAACCCGGCCAGCGTCACGAAATTGACCGATCGCGGCTCGACGCAGACGATCGGGCTCGTGATGGACGCCGACTCGTTCTTGCGGGAGATCTGGCAGGCGCTCAGCGGCGAGACCGCTGCGCGCCCGGCCGTCACGCGCCGATAACCAAGGTATGGACCGTACACGGGCGCTCGCCGTCGCGGCGGCGTTCGTGCTCGCATGCTGCGCGCTCGCGTGGTGGAGCGAGCGCCAGAAGAGCGGGATCGGGCCGCTCCACAATCCGACGGATTTCGTCGCGTTCTACTGCGCCGCGCAGGTCGCCGCGGGCGGTGCGGATCCCTATCTGGCCGAACCGTTGCGGTCGTGCGAGCGCGCGGCATTCGCCCGGTCGCGGGTGGCGATGGTGCCGCATCTCGTCGTCCCGGCACCGCTCCCCGGGTACGACCTCGCGCTCCTCGCCCCGCTCGCGCGCGTGCCGTTCCGGCTCGCCTGCGTGATCTGGGCCTGCGGGATCTTCGCGAGCTTCGGCCTAACCGCGTGGCTGCTCGTGCGGCTCACGCGCGTCCGGCCCGCCTACGTCTGCGCGGCGCTCGTGGGCAGCGACCTCTATGCGTCGCTCGTGCCCGGACAACTCGTGCCCTTCGTCGTGGCCGCCCTGGCGGCGTGCGGGTGGTGCCTCACGCACGCCCGTCCGCGCGTCGCGGCGGGCTGCGCCGTGGCGATGCTGGTGGAGCCGAATATCGGGTTGCCGGTGGTGCTTTCGCTCGCGCTCTGGGTGCCGCGCGCCCGCTGGACCCTCGGCCTCGGCGCAACGGCGCTCGCCGGCCTCTCGCTCGCGTTCCTCGGCGTTGGAACGAATGCCGAGTACTTCGCGCGCGTGCTGCCCGTCCAGGCCGCGACCGAGGGTCTCGAGTTCTCCCGGCAGTACGGCCTGAGCGCGCTCCTTCACGCGCTCGGCCTCGCGCCGGGGCTCGCGCTCGCGTTCGGGAGCGCGTCGTACGTCTTGGCTGCGGCGGTCGGCGCCGGCGTTGCGCGCCGCGCCGCGACCGGGCTCGGAGCGGTCGCCGCCCTTGCGTTCGTGCCGGCAGCCGCCGCGCTCGTCGGCGGCACGTACGGGCACATCGCGCAGATGGCCGCCGCGATTCCGCTCGCGCTCCTACTGTGTGCGCGCGGCGGGCGGTCGCTCCCCTATGCGGTCGCCGCCACCTGCTGCCTCGCCGTTCCGTGGCAGGCGGTCGTCACCTCGCCGTGGATCGCCGGCCTCTTCCCCGCGCGCGGCTACGTCGACCCCGGGCCGTTGCTCGCCCGGGTCGGCGCCGGCTCGCGGCTCGCGCAAGACGCTTGGGCCGCTTGGATTGCGACGACGATCGACCGCGATCACCGTACGGTGCTCGAGGTCGCGCTCTTCAAATTGCCGACGTGGGGAGCCCTCGGCGGCCTCTGCCTGCTCGTCTGGCGCACAATCGTCCGCGCCGAACGCAAGTTTCCGGTTTGACTGCCGATAACCAGAAGTGTCGATGCTTTCGATCGGGCGGCAAATCGCCCGGCACGAGCCTCGATTGGCCCCGACCGCAGCCGGACCATTCGGCGGACGCATAAGTCGTCGATACTTCTAATTTTTTCGGGCTCCATCACCGCTTCCGTCCCTTCTCCAAGGAGATCCATGTTCAAGAATTTCGCGTCCATGCTGTTCGATGACGCGGGCCAAGGCCTCGTCGAATACGCGCTGATCATCGCCCTCGTCTCGATCGTCGCGATTGCGGCGCTTCGTCTGCTCGGCGGCAAGGCCAACAACACGCTCAACAACGCTTCTAACGCGCTCTCCGATTAACGTGGCTTTTGTTTCGCTCCGGTCCGTGGAGATCTGATGTTCAAGAAGTTCGTGTCCATGCTGTTCGATGACGCGGGCCAAGGCCTCGTCGAATACGCGCTGATCATCGCCCTCGTCTCGATCGTCGCGGTCGCGGCGCTTCGGCTGCTGGGCGGCAAGGCCAACAACACGCTCAACAACGCGTCCAACTCCCTCTCCGACTAGTCGTCGGGGTACGGCTCCGCCAGAGAAAGTGAGGCAACAGATGTCCGGGTTGTGCTCATTTTTTCGCATTTTCGGGTTGCGCGGTCCGTGACCGGGTGGGCCGGGGTCTCGGTCGCCGTGTGGCTCGTGCTGGCCGCGTGTTTTGTTGCGGTCATTACGGACCTCCGGACGCGCCGAATCCCGAACCTCCTGACCGCGGCGCTGGCGCTCGCCGCCTTGGCGCTCCAGGCGACGCACGGCTGGGTTGCCTTCGGCGTCGCACTCGCGATCCTCGCCGCCGTCCTCGTGCTCGGGTCGGTTGCCTTCGGATACCACTGGCTCGGTGGAGGCGACGTCAAGCTGCTCGCGGCCGGCGCCGCGGCGCTCGGGTTTCCCGACGCGGTGCCGTTTCTCGTCTATACGGCGATTGGCGGCGGCGTGCTCGCGCTGGTCGTGGCGCTCGCGACCGGGCGACTCGTGCCCGTGCTTCGCTCGGTCGCGTCGATGCTGCGGCCCTTCGCGTATCGCGGGACCGTCGCGGCGCCGCCGGCAAATCCGATCGTGCTGCCCTATGCCGTCGCGATCGCGTGCGGCGCCGTGGCCGTCGCGCTCTCGCACACGGCGGCGCCGTATCTGAAATTGCCGCTTTGAACGCCGTGGCGTCCGTCGTGGTGGGCACGGGCGCGGCGTACGGCTGCGCGACGGCACTCGTGCTCGCGGGCGCCGCCCGCCTTTGCGACGGCATCGTGCCCTTCGACGACGGTCCGGTTCCGGGCAAGCCTCCGGTCGCCGCCCTCGTCGCCGGGGCGGCCCTGTGCGGTGTGGCACTCGCCGCACGCTCGGCCGGCGCCCCGGTGACGGCCGTCTCCGGACTCGTGATCGTTGCGCTCGCCGCCTGCTGGTACTGCGACGCCCGCTGCGGGATCATTCCGGATCTCTTCACGCTTCTGCCGCTGGCGATCGTTCTCGCGCTCGCGGGTGTCGCGCGCGATCCCGCCCCGTTCGTGTCCGCCGCAGTCGTGTTCGTTCCGTTCGCGTGCGCGGCGCTGCTCTCGCACGGCCGCGGGATGGGTTGGGGCGACGTCAAACTCGTCGCGCTCGGCGCGGCGGTCCTGCCGCTCGCGAACGCGCTGCTCGCGCTGACGGCCGCGTGCCTCGCGGCCGCAATCGTCGCCGCGGTCCGCCGGCGGCGGAACGAGCCGATCGCGTTTGGCCCGTATCTCTCGGGGGCGCTCGCGCTGACGCTCGCCGTACCCGTCTTTTCGCGATGACGTCCGCCGGGCGCGGCCCGATCGCGATCGGCACCCGGCTGGCCGTGGCCGCCGCGATCGCCGTCGCGTTCCTGCGGGCGGCCCCAAACGCGGGGAACCTCGCGCTCCAGTCGTGGCTCGCGCGGACCGTCATGACGCACGGCGTCCCGCTCGGGGCGGCATCGCTCGGTTGGCTCGGCGCACTCGCCGGGACGGCGCCGGCGGCGCTCGGCGGCCCGGCGCTCGCGGCCGGATCGGCGGCTCTGGTGTTCTTGACGCTTGCCCTGGTCGAGCGGCGGGCCCGCCCGGCCGGAGGCGATTCGGCGGCCGTGCTTGCCGGCGTGCTCGCGGCGGCCTGCATGCTCGATGCCTTGCGCCCGGGCGCTGACGTCGCTGCCTGGTGTTGGGCGGCGCTCGCGCTGTGGCTTCTGGACGTGCCGTCGCGCCGCAACGGCGCCGCGTTCGTGCTCGGAGCGGTGGTGTGGTGCAACGCCGAGCCGGCCGGCTTGCTCGCGCCCGCGTTCGCGGTGGCGGTCGCGCTCGGCGCGACGCTCGGCGCGCCGGCGCCCGGCCTGCGCAGCCGGTGGTACGTCGCGGGCCTCGCGTGCGGCGCGACCCTCTGCACGCCGGCGGGCTTCGGCTTTCCGGTCGCGGCGTTCGAGGCACTGCGGCTCGGCGGTTCCACGGGAGGCATCCTCGCGACCGCGCCGTCGCTCACGGCGCCGCATGCCTACCATGCGGGGCTGTTCGCCCTGCTGTGTCTCGCCTTCGCCGTGGGCGTGCGCGCGAGCGGCCTGCGCGGCGCGCTGCCCGTCGTCGTCGCGTTCGTGCTCGCCCTCGCGAACGGTGCGTTCGTGCCGATTTTCGGGGTCGTCGCGGCGCCCGCGGTCGCCGCGTCGCTGCGGACCGTCCGTTTTCCCGTGCTGCTCGTGCCGGGTGCGGCCTTCGCCTTGATCGCCGCCATCGCGTTCGTCGGAAGCGTCGAGCCGTCTTCGGCCGGTCAGCCGTACGAGTTGGCGGCGCGCGCGGTCCGCAGCGCTCGGCCGCCGGCCACACTCTTCTGCGCGAATGTCGACTGGTGCGACGGCGCGACCGCCCGGGGCGAACGCGTCGTCATGGACGGCCGGATCGCGCCGTACGGTCCGGGGGCGCGCGCGCGGCAGCGCGCGATCGAGTCCGGCGGGCCCGGGTTCACGCGGGCGCTCGCCGCGAGCGGCGCGACGGGCGTACTCGTGGGAAGAGACACGGCGCTCGCGACACTGTTCGCGCTGCTGCCGGACTGGCGCGCGGCCGCCGCCGACGAGCGCGCCACCCTCTTCGAACGCGGCACCCCTTGAAATACGCGTGGCTCGTCATCGGGATCGTCGCCGCGCGCTTTCTCACGACCGCGATCGCGTATCCGCAGCTGGACGGCGACCTCGCTTGGCAGCGCCGCCTGGGCGAGACGATCCTGCGGACGCACGCGATCCCGCGCGCGCTCGGCGACGAGACCTTTACCGCGGCGGGCGCGCCGTGGCTCCCCCAGGAATGGGCCTTTTCGGTGCTCGGCGCGCTCGCCGGGAACGGGCCGGGCTTCGCGGTGTTCGCGGGCGGCGTCGCGCTCGCCGCGATCCTGGCGCTCGTCCTGACGGCCCGGCAAGCCGAGCGGCTCGGCGCGTCGCCGCGCGCGACCGTGCTCTGTACGGCGTTTGCTGGCATCGCGCTCTTCGCGTCCTTCGGGGTGCGCGCGCAAGTCCTCGCCTGGCCGTTGCTGGCGCTCTTCGTCGTGTTGCTCGACGTCGAATCGCCGCTCGCGTACGCCGCGCTCGGCGTGGCCGCGCTCTGGTCGAACCTGCACGCGAGCGCGTTGCTCGCGCCCGCGCTCGCCGCTGCGGCGACGGCGGGCTCCGCGTTCGACGAAGGCGTGCGCGGTCCGAACGTGCGCCGGCGCGCGACGATCGCGCTCGGTTCGCTCGCGGCGATCTGCTGCAATCCCTTCGGCTGGGGCTTGCCGCTCTACGCGCTCCGCGTCTTCGCAGCACCGTTCAAGTCGGCGATTTCGGAATGGAAGCCGACGGATCTGGGCGACAGCTCGTTCGCGTTCGGCGCGCTGCCGCTGCTCCTGATCGCCCTCGTCTACGCGGCGGGCCCGAGCGCGCGCCGCGCGCGCGATACGATCGTCCTGGTCGTCGTCGCCTATCTCGTGCTCGCGGCGACGCGCAACGTCGCGATCTTCGGGATCGTCGCCGCGCCGCTCGCGGCAGCCGCCCTCTCGAGAAACGTCGCGTTCTTCGCGCGGACCCCCGGCGATGCGAGAACCGGTCGCGCGGCGCGCTACGGGCTTCCGGCGGTGATGGCGGTGATGGCCGCGGTCTTGACGATCGCCCTGCTGCGCGGCACGGCGCGAACGAGCGACAACGTCGCCGCCCGGGCGATCGCGTTCGTAACGGCGGGGCCGGCCCGCCACCGCCTCTTCTGCGCGGATTTCGCGTGGTGCGGGCTGGCGGTCGGCAGCGCGACGACGCGCGTGTTCATCGACGGCCGGGCGGATCCGTATCCCGCGGCCGTTTGGAACGACTACCTCGCGGTGGCGCGCCTGCGGCCCGAGTGGCGCGCGGTTCTTACGCGCTATCGGGTCGATGCGATCGTGGTCGCGAAAGACTCGGCCTTCGATCGCGTCTTGGAACGGACGCCGCCCTGGCGTCTCGGCTTCGACGACGCGACGTATCGCGTTTGGCTACGGCCTGCGGGTATCGCGCGTACTCACGGGCGCCCGATCCGGCCGCGCACGGTGAGCTGACGGACGACCGTCTCCTGCTCGCTGCCGTGCGCGTACGTCGCGATGACGGCGGGCCGGCTCGTGCCGAGTTCGCGGGGCGACGACAGGGTCACGAGCGTGTCGCCCGGCCCCACGTCCGCGCCTTCGAGTTCTTCGCCGGAATTCCCGAGGACCGCGACGTGCATCCGGGGTTCGTGGCGTAGCACGCGGACGACGATCGGCGCGTTCGCGGCTTGCGTGCGCGATACCGCGATCGGCGGCCCATGCGGGATCGTGACGGCCCGGCGCACCGCGGGGCGCCCCGCGTCCGGCCTGTCGGGCGTTCCGGGCGGGACGGCGGGAACGCTCGGCACGGGCGAAGCCGCGAGCACGCGGACCGGCACCTCCGCTTCGCCGCGCGCGTCGCCCCGCTCGGCCGTCACCACGACGCGCAAGTCCTGATCCGCCTCGACCAGGGGCGCGACCAGCAGCGATTTCCCGCTCCCGCTGAGGAGCGCTTCCGCCCGGACGGTCCCGAACTCGTCGATCAGGCGGACGGAGCCCGCGCGGGCCGCCGTCCGATAGCCGACGACGATCGGCGTCCCGGCCGCGACCGTCTCGGCCTGCAGCCCGAGGTGTGCGATGGCGACGCGCGCGGCCGGCGGTTGCCGCGGAGCACGCGCCGGCGGCGTGACGAGCGCGCTCGCGTGCGGAGCGGCGAGCGCCGCCACGCGCGGCCGCAGGGTTGCGACGCCGGCGAAGGTTCCGGCGCCGAGCACGGCGAGCGCCGCGCTCGCCGCAAAGCGGCGCACGGCGGCACCCGAAGGGCGCGCGAGGGGCTGGGCCGCGTCGAGCGTGAGCTGCGCGTCTTCGGAATGGACCTCGGCCACGACCCGCGGCGCCTGGCCGCGGCGCGGGAGCGCGACGTCGATTTCGACGGCGATCGCGGAATGGGCGGGCACGACGATGGCGTTCCAGGTCATCTGGCCACGGGAGCGTCCCGTCTCGACCGCGTAGGCGAAGGCCGCAAGCGGCGCGGCGGTGCCGTTGGCGACGAGCACTTCGTAGGTGTCGAGGCGCTCGCGTTCGTCGCGCCGCAACAGCCGGACGTCGCCCGCGATCTCGCCGCGCGATAGCGAGAGGATCGATCCGGCCGGGCGGGTAGACGGTTTGCGCCGTTCCCAAGGCATCCCGCCAGGCACGCGGAGCGGCGCCGCTCGCTCGGTACGTTCGATCATCTGCTTGTCGTATCGGCCGGCAGGCGACCGCATCTTCGTGTGCCGGAGCACACGGAGGTCCCTAATTCTTGGGTTATTGCGACTTATGGCCTAAGGCAAATCACAACGGGCGCCGGTAGCGGGCGCCGAACGTGGTCGCTCCGAGCTGATTGGCGATTGCGGCCACGGCCGTCGCGAGGGTCGTAACGTTCGGATCGCCGGCGCCGCAGCCGAGGTCACCCGACGTGTGACCCGCGTACGTCACGGTCGTCGTGCTGCCGAAGGACGCGCTACGCATGCAATGGCCGATCGGGAGGGCGTCGAGCCGGCCCATGGCACGCAGCGCGTCGAAGAGTCGTGCGGCTTGCGTTTTCGCGACGGTCTTTGCGACGGTCGCCCCGTTCTGCCGCAATTCCGCGGTCCCATCCGGATGCAGGACGATCGTATAGCCGGCCGCGTTCGTCGACCCGGAATTGCGGATGACCGCGTCGGTCGCGGCGGCGGCGAGCGGAGTGACGCCTGCGGCCGGCGCGGGCGATGTTTGCGCGAGCAACAGCGAGACGAGCAGCAGCATGGTCCGAGAACGCGGCCGCCGCGCGAAACGTCAGCCGCCCATGCGCTTCGTGCGCCGCCGGCGTTCCGCGAAATACGCGAGGATCGGGTCGCGCTTGTCGCCCTGCAGCGCCACGATCCCGTCCTTGACGGTTCCTCCGGTTCCGCACCGCTTCTTGAGATCCGCCGCGATCGGCTGGAGTTCGCTCGGCGCAAGCCCGTAGACGAGCGTCACCGATCCGCCGCGGCGGCGCTCGCAGCCGACGCGCACGAATCCGTCGTCCGGGATCGCGGGACCCGCCGCTCCGCCGCCCGGCTTCGGGCGTTTCCGCGCGACGGGCGGTAACGGCAGCGATCCGTCGGTCGAGTAGACGAGGCGCCGGTCATCCTCCGCCACGGGGCTACGCCAGCCGCTTCTCGGCGAAGTTCACGAACACGTGAACCACGAACAGCAACAGCGTCGCGTCGTCGATGAAGCCGAGTCCGGGGATGTCGCCGAAGAGGTTGAGCGGCGAAATGACCAGCAGCGCGACGACGCCGAGCAGCACCTTGGACCACAGCGGCACGCGCTCGTCTTTCACGAGCGGCACGAGCCGGGGCACCTCGGAAACGGCGGTCGAGAGCAGACGCAGGATGTTCACCCCGCCCTGCTACCCCGAAAGGTCCGGCGCTTCCCCGTTCCTCCCTTTGACAGGCTCCGGGTGAGGCGGTCAAGCCGGGAGGGGGCGCCGATTCACGGGCGGGGCCGATAACTACGTCCGGGATTCGGACTGCCGATGATCCTACTATGGGCCCCAACCGTTCCGACGAGGTTAGCGACGTATGAATAGCCGCCGCGTTACCATGATCATCGCGATCGTGGTGGCAATCGCCGCGGGCTTGCTTACCGTCCGCTTTCTCACGGCCGTTCAACCGGTCGCGGCACCGCCGCCCGTGGCGCAAATGCGGGCGGTTATCGTCGCGAGTCGCGACATCCACGCCCACGAGAAGATCGTCCCCGAGATGTTGACCAAAATCCAACGCAACGCCGACCAAGTGGAACTCGGCTCCATTTCGGACCCGAAGCTCGTGGAAGGCGACATCTCGCTCATCTCGATCCCCGAAGGCGCCCCGGTCACGACGACGAAGGTCGGCGTGCCCGCGTCGATCGGGATCACGGGCAAGCTGATGCCCGGGATGCGCGCCGTGAGCATCCCGGTCGACTACATCAAGTCGGTCTCGGGATTCGTCGAGCCGGGCGACCGCGTCGACGTCCTGGCCTCGACCGTGCGCGGTGAATCGACCCGCACGATCATTCGCGGCGCGCTCGTGCTGGCCGTGAACTCGTCGCTCGAACCGCAACCCGATGCGTCGCCGCAAGCCGGCGGTCAAGCGGTCGCTGCTCCGGCAACGCCGGTCGCGGTCACCCTGGACGTGACGCCCGCGCAGGCGGACGCGCTGACCTATGCCGACCTCAACACGACCCTGCGCCTCGCGCTGCGCTCGCCCTCCGAATCGATCCTCGCGTTTCCCGTGCAGCCGCTGGTCCTTCCCCCGGCCGGCGCCGACATGACGCTCCCGCTCAGCGGCCGGCCCGCGGCGAACCCGTCCGCTCCGGCTGCGTCGCCGACGCCGGGGATCACGGTGATCGAAGGCTCCGAGGTCGCCCGCTCAGGCGCGATGTGATGGCGGCGGTCTTCTTGGTCTGCGGCGTCAAGGGCGGCACCGGCGCGACGACGCTCTGCGTCGACCTTGCCCGCGCGACGCGTCGTGCGAAGCGCTCGGTGACGCTCGTCGATGCCGACCTCGGCGGCCGTCGCCACGTGGCCGAACTGCTCGATGGGGTTCGCGACCTCAACGCCGCCCGCGGCGGCACGATCTTCTCCCTCGCCCGCGTCGAGGATATCGATCTCGTCGAACTCGTCGACAAGTACGACGACAGCTTCGCCCTGCGCGTCAGCGACCTCGAGACGCTCGCGCGCGACATCGAGAAAGAGCACGATCTCGTACTGATCGACGCGCCCCGGCCCTTTGAAAGCAAGGTAACGCCCTTCGTCGCGCGCGCGACCCGCGTGCTGCTGGTCATGGAGCCGGACCATCTCGGCGCCGCGTCGGCGCGAGCGATGCTGCCGGACCTCGTGCGCTTCGGCATCCCGTTATCGCGGATTTGGCTCATCGTCAACGAGCGCCAGGGCCGCGCGGATATCGGCGTGCGCGAACTCGAAAAGATCTTGGGAATCCCCGTCGTCGCCGACTTGCCGCGCCGCGGCGACCGGCGCAGCGAACGCGCGGTCGAAGCGCTCGCCGCGAAGATGCTCTACGCTGCGCCGGAGGCGCCGTTCGAACACTTGAGCACGTCGTTCTGGTCCGACGCGGTCCGCGTCGCCGCTCCGGTCGCGCCGGCGGCCCCCAGCGGCACGGCCGTGCGCCCACCGACCGGCACCGCCGTCGCGACGATCGATTCCGCGGCCCGAGCGAAGGCCGAACGCCGCAATCGCATTCGGGTCGAGATCAGCGAACAGATGATCAGCCGCGTCGATCTCGTGGCCGCCAGCCGCGGTCCGAGCGACGGCGAGAAGATCGGACAGTTGCGCGCGACGATCGACCAGATTCTCGACGAGCTCCTCTCGTCGCGCACCGACATCGGTGAATTAACGCTCGCGAATCGCGCGGAGCTCAAACAGGAGATAATCGACGAGCAGCTCGGGCTCGGGCCGCTCGAAGACCTGATGCGCGATCCGGCGGTCTCCGAATTGATGGTCAACGGCCCCAAACGCATCTACGTCGAACGCGCCGGAAAGCTAACGCTCTCGGACCGGACGTTCAACGACGAACGCCAGCTGCGGCTCGTGATCGAGCGCATCGTCGCGCCCATCGGACGGCGCATCGACGAAGCGTCGCCGATGGTCGACGCGCGCCTGCCGGACGGTTCGCGCGTCAACGCGATCATCGAACCGATCTCGCTGCACGGCTCCGCGCTGACGATCCGGCGATTCGGAACGCACCGGCTGACGATGGACGATCTCGTGCGGCTCGAGTCGGTGCCGGCGGAAGCCGTCGGCTTCTTACGCGCGATCGTCGAAGGCAAGCTCAACGTCCTCATCAGCGGCGGAACGGGCACGGGAAAGACGACGTTCCTCAACGTGCTCTCGAATTTCATCCCGCCGACCGATCGCATCGTGACGATCGAAGACGCCGCGGAATTGCTGCTCAATCAGGACCACGTCGTGAGTCTCGAAGCGCGTCCGGCGAATATCGAGGGCAAGGGCGCGATCTCGATCCGCGATCTCGTCAAGAACGCCCTACGCATGCGGCCCGATCGCATCGTGGTCGGCGAGTGCCGCGGCGGTGAGGCGCTCGACATGCTGCAAGCGATGAATACGGGCCACGACGGCTCGCTCACGACGCTGCACGCGAATACGGCACGCGACGCGCTCGCGCGGCTCGAGACGCTCGTGCTCATGGCGGGCTTCGATCTTCCGATTCGAGCGATCCGCGAGCAGATCGCGAGCGCCGTCAACGTGATCGTCGAGATCGCGCGGATGCGCGACGGGTCGCGCAAACTCACGGGCATCACGGAAGTCGTCGGGATGGAAGGCGACATCATCACGCTCCAGGAGATCGTGAACTTCCAGGCCACGGGCATCGACGAGTCGGGCAAGGTCACGGGGAGCTTCGCTTTCACCGGCGTCCAACCGCGCTACATGGAGCGCTTCGAAGAGAACGGCGTCGACTTCGACATGCGCGAACTCTCGAAGCTGCGTCCCACCGAGGCGGTATGGTAGGTCTCGTTCCGGCCGCCGTCGGAGCGGGCGTCGTCGGCTGCATCGCTCTTGCTGCCTATTCGTCGGGCTTCGACATCAGCAAATACGAACAACGGTACGCTCGGGGATTCGAACTCGAGATCACGCGGGCCGACCTGCCGTTCAAGCCGACGGACTTCGCGCTGGCCCTGCTCGCGGTGAGCGCGTGCATCTGGCTTGCGATCGTTATCGTCACTCGCCAGTCCGTCTTGGTCTCGCTGCTGCTCGTACCGGTCGTGCTTTCGACGGTCGCGCTGACGGGCATCGGATACCTGCGACTGCGCGGCAATATGCGGCTCAAGAAGTTTGCCGATCAACTCGAAGTCGTACTGCGCACGCTCAGCGGCGCGTTGCGCGTCGGCGTCAGCTTCCGGCAGGCGCTGGTCATCGTTGCGGACGAGGTGCCCGACCCGGCCCGCCGGGAGTTCCGGCGGGTGATCGGACGCATGAATATCGGAATCGCGCTCGTCGATGCGATCGAAGAGATGGCCAAGACCAATCCCGGCGGCGACCTCATGCTCTTCTTACGGTGCGTCCGCGTTCAGCAGCAGACCGGCGGCGATCTCGCGAGCGTGCTCGAACGGCTCGCCGGCACCATCCGCGACCGGCGCCGGGTGCGGCGCAAGATGAGCGCGCTGACCGCGCAGGGACGTTTCGGGGCCGGCATCATCGGCCTCTTACCGATCCTCGTCGGCGGCTTCGTGATGTACACCCAACCGGACATGCGCCAGGCGCTGGTTGGGACCGTACCCGGTTGGTACTGTCTCGGCGGCGTCGCCGTGCTCGAGGGGCTCGCGATCTTTTCGTTGTCGAAGATCTTGCGGCTCGACGTTTAGCGTGCCGTTCGGATTGTCGCCCCTCATCGTCGTGATCGGCGGGTCCGTCGCATTTGCGATCGGCGCGCTCGTGTATTCGTTGATACCGGTCAAAAGCGACGTCGCCCGGCGCCTCGAACGCGCCGAAGCCGTCTCGTACGACGGCGGCATGGCGAGCCGAACCGAGGCGTTCGCGCGGATATTCAGCGAAAAGCAGCGCGGGGCGCTCCGCCTCAAGCTCGATGAAGCCGGGTGGTACAAGACCACGCCGTCGCGCATCGCGATGCAGATGATCGCCTTCGGAATCTTCGGCGCGGCCTCGAGCATCTCGTTCGTCGTCATCATGAATTTTGACCCCACCGCCTACGCGGGCATCGTCCTGTTCACGTTGCTCTCGGGGTGCATGCCGCTCTCGCGCCTTTCGCGCGCGGTCAAAAAACGCAAGACCGAAATCCAGCGCATGCTGCCGGATTTTCTGGACATGCTGGCATCGACGGTCGCGGCCGGCCTCGCGTTCAATTCCGCGTTAACGTACGCGCAGGAAGTTGCGGTGGGTCCCCTCGGCGAGGAGATCGCGGCGACCCTCTCCGAAGTGCGGCTCGGCCGTTCGCGTGCCGACGCGTTACGTTCGATGGCGGGGCGCGTCCGGCAAGACCAATTCAGCACCTTCGTCACGGCCGTCGTGCAGGCCGAACGGCTCGGTTCGAATCTCGGCAACGTGCTACGCGAACTCGCCGAGGACGTGCGCAACGCGCGCATGATGCGCGCGGAAGAACTGGCGAACCTGATGCCGACCAAGATGGCGTTGCCGATGGCGCTCTTCATGCTGCCGGCGCTGTTCCTCATGATTTTCGGCGGCGTGGTCGCGCAGTATTTGGCGGCCAACAAATGAGCGCGCAGCCGTGGTGGGCGACCGGACTCGTTTGGATCGTCGGCGCGGGGCTCGCGTTCCTCGCGATGCGGGCCCTCGATCGCGCGGGCGACGCGCGGCTCGGGGGCGCGCTCGCCATCGCGAGCGGATGCGTCGTAGCGTCGCAGTTCGCGCGCGGGGTCGGCTGGCTCGGCCTCGTGCTCGCGTGGTGCGTCTGCACGGTGCTCGACGCCGCGGTCGTCACGGAAACGCGCTCGCAACGGGTTCCCGTGATCTTCGCGGCGGCGGTGGCCGTGTTCGTGGTCGCGGCCGACGTGCGCGGCGGGGACTGGATCTCGCTTGCCGCGGGGGGCGGAATTTTCGCATGCTTCGCGGTCGCTTGGGCCCGCAGCAAAGGGCGCGCCTCCGGCCTCGGCGACGCGCTCATCGCGGGCCTCGCCGGGTTCGCACTCGGCGTTCAACTCGGAACGATCGTCGTCGCGGTTTCGTGTTTCGCGGCGGCCGGAATCGCGCTCGCGCGCAAGCGCCGCGGGGCGGTCGCCTTCGCGCCCTATCTCGCCGCGACGTTCCAGGTCGCGCTGCTACTGCCGTATCGTTGAGCGCCCGCTACTGCTTGAGGGCATCGTCGGCGCTCGTATGCGCGCCCTGGTCCACGCGGTTCGTGAGCACGAAGACGGTTATCGGCGTGACGTTCCCGGGGGCGCTCGCGACGACGAATAGGCGCGAATACGAGAAGCGGTCGGGCGAGTTGTCCAGTTGTGCCTCGAAATCGCCGTTGCGGTCTGCGACGACGGCGGTGCCGTCGAGCGTGACCACGGGCAGCATGTCGGAGAGCGCGGCCCGCAGTTCGAGCGTGACCGTGGTGCCGGGCGTCGCTCGGCCGACGATCTCGACCGAACTCGCGGCCGGCGTGAACGTGCCCTCGACGCTACGGACTTGTCCGGCCTCGACCGGCGGCGCGACCCGCTCGGCGAGCGCCGGCTTTGCTGCCGCCGGCCACGTGCGCGCCGCGACGTGCGGTTTCGTCGGGAGAAAGTTGGCGATCTCGCGTTCGAGGGCACGCGAGACGACGACGTCGTTATCGCGGTAGAACGGGATGACGCCATAGACGGGCAGGTGCCGGTTGTTGACCGTGAAGTACCCGTCGCCCGGGCGAATCACGATGACGGCGCCGGCGCGCGTGAGGGAGACGCCGTTCTCCTGATCGAGATACGCATACCGAAACCCCAGGTCGTGCGCGACCTTGGCCAGAGGAACGCCGTCGGCCGCGAGTGCCGCGGCGCCCGACGAGGCGACGAGGAAGACCAGACTCGCGCCAAATGCGGACGCCCCACTCATGCGCATTCAAGATGCCTCCGATAACCAAGTGATGATACTCGTTATTTCGAATCGGAACGGCGCGAACATTAGGACGCAGGCCACACTCTGCTTGGTTGTGATGCTGGCGACGACGGTTTCGGTCGGCGCCGATGACCAGAGGCAGATCCTCTCGATCTCGACGGGTCATTCGCTCATCTTGCGCGGGCACGGGATCACCAAGATTGCGGTCGGCGACGGCAAGATAGCGACCGCCGTCCCGCTCGATCGCGAGAAGGTGCTCATCAACCCGAAGTCCGCCGGCGATACGTCGCTGTTTCTATGGGATGCGTCCGGTCAGCACACGTACGAGCTGACGGTGACCGACGACCGGCTCGACCGCATCGCCGGAATGCTGCGCACGTCGCTCGATTCGCCGGAGGTGACGGTTACGGCCCTGGGCTCCACGATCTTCGTGAACGGCAAGGTCTCCGATATCGCGGAATACGACCGGATCGATGCGAGCATTGCCAAGTTCAAAGACATCAAATTCGACGGCGCGGCCGTGACGGTCGTCGACGGCACCGAGATCGCGAAGCCGCTCGGCGTCTTGCAAGATCGGATCGCCGCGATTCCCGGTACGAGCGACCTTCGCGTCGACATGGCACCGAGCGGCGACGTCGTCGTCAGCGGCCGCGTGCGCGACCGTCAACAGGCGCAGGGCGTACTCGACCAAGTCGGCGGCCTCGCGGGCCCGTACCTCAAGTCCGACGGTAAGGTCGTCGACCGGCTCGCGGTCGACTACAAGAGCCAGGTCGACGTGAAAGTCGACGTCTTCGAGGTCGACCGCACCGCCTCGAGCACGCTCGGCCTACGCTTGCAGACGGCGCAACAAGCGACGGTCGGCGGCACGTTCACGGTCGGGTCCACGGAATCGCTCACCGCACTCGAGAGTCCGAATATCGCAAACGGAAACAACCCGTTTCAGGTCGGCCCGTTTGCTCGCGTCAGTCTGCTCGCGCCCACGCTCGACCTGCTGATGCAAGAAGGCCACGCGAAGTCGCTCTATTCGCCGAATCTCGTGACGATGCCGGGCAAGGCCGCGACGTTCTTGGTCGGCGGCGAAATCCCGATTCCGATCTCCAACGGCCTGGGCACCGTGACGATCCAATACGAGGAGTACGGCGTAAAGTTCAGCGTCACGCCGACGATCAATGCGGACGGCAGCATCGAGTCGCTGATCGCGCCCGAGATCTCCGACCTCGATTTCGCCGACGGCGTAACGCTCAACGGGTACACGGTTCCCGCGTTCAAGACGAGCAAGATCTCGACCGACGTCATCACCCAGACGGGCGAGAGCATCGTCATGGGCGGCTTGCTGAGCCGCGTCGAGTCCAAGGCGATTCAGAAGATTCCGTTGCTCGGCGACATCCCGATTCTCGGCGCGCTCTTTCGCGACGTGACGTATTCGAAGACGGATCTGGACGTGGTGTTCGTGCTCACGCCGACGATCCTGACGCGCACCGAGCCGATCGAAGCTCCGGCGGGCGGCACGCGGCGCGTGATGCCGCCGATCCAATTCGTGCCCGTGTCACGCGACGCAAAGCCGCGCAACCACGCGCGCCCCAAGCCCGATCCGACACCCTCCCCCACCCCCACCTCGTCGCCCAAACCATACCCGTCACCCTGAGCCTGTCGAAGGGCGAGGGCGAGGGCGAAGGGGGTCGCCTAGCGCCTGCCGTCTAACTTCGATAACATGACGGTTAGCGGTATCGATGCAACCTACTACATGACCAAGAATCTCGAAGCGTCGACGAAATTCTATACCGAACTCTTCGGGATGGAGCCGACGGTGAACGTACCGGGCATGTTCACCGAATATACGTTCGCCGGTGGCGAGTCGTTCGGACTGTACAAGAGCGAGAATTTCGTGCTCTCCGGTACCGCCATGTTTCGCGTCGACGACGTGGGCGAATTCGTGAAGACCGCGATGGCGAAGGGGTTTACGTTTCACGGAGACGGTTTGGTCGACGAGACGCCGGTCTGTCACATGGCGTTCGGCGTCGATCCCGACGGCAACAACTTCATGATTCATCGCAGAAAAGAATAAGCGGTCAGGAGATCGCGAGTTGCCCTGCGAGAACGACGAGGAACGTGCCGGCCAGAGCCGAGGAAAAGCGCGCGGGCGGCCGGGGGCGCCGGCGTGCCAACTGTGGCCGCGCGAATGCGAGTGCGAGGCACGCGAAGGCGGCCACGAATAGGCCGAGCGGGAGCCCGAACGCAGCGCCGCCGAGCGCAGCGACGATTGCGTCGCGCCAGTCGGCGCCGCTCCCGCGCACGAAAAGTGCCGTAGCGGCAAACGGCGCACCCGTGACGCAGCCCGCGAGCAACGGTCCGAAATTGCCTTGCAGAAGCCCGGCGCCGGCCACGATCGCGAGGGCGACGCCGGGGATCGCCGGCGGAACGCTGCAGTCCAAGGCCGCTAAGAAGCACGTCGCCCCGAGCGCCGTGCAGAGGATGGCGATCGAGAAGATCGTCGCCGCGGGAGCGGCGTGGGCCAGCAAAATGCCGCCGGTGAGCGCGGCTGCCGAGCACAGCGACGCGCGCAATGCCGTGACGCCGAGCGACCGGGAGCGAACGCCCAGCCGCGCGACCCGTCCGCCCCAGAGCGTCGCGAGATAGACGAGGCACCCGAACGCGAGGGCACCGAGCACCGCGGCCTGCATCAGTACGGTGCGGCCGGAGCGGCGAAGGTCGAAGTCGTCGGCGCACACGCGGGGGCGGGCCCGGTCACGACCGTCGCCGGCGTGGGCATGACGGTCGGCATCGCCGTGGTCAAGGACGACGGAACGGCTTTGTCGCTGAAGCCCTCCAAACTCCCCTTGATCGCCGAACCCAAAGTCGTGCACGTGAGCAGCACGCCGATCTCGGGCGAGCGGAAAAAGTTCTCGGCCGCGCGCACGGTGGTCGTGGAGGCGCCGTGCAACGCCGCGGTCGCGAGGTACCCGCTTACCGGCGCCGCGGCCGAGATCGACGAATAGTTATTTCGTAAGATGATCGGCTGCGTGTACGTTTCGGGACCGGAGATGATTGCGATGGCGCTCACGCACGGCGTCACCACGGCCGTGGCGGCCGGCAGCCAAAACGTGTGGTAGCCGGCCGCGAGTACCGTGGCGTCGCCGTTGTAACACGTCGAGTTGTTCGCGGGAACGACGTTATCGATCGTCGCGTACATCTCGTAGATGGAATAGGCGTCATAGGGTTGCTGCAACGAATCGACCGTGCCGGCGTAGCGCACCGCCATTTGCGCGCGCGCCGCCAACGCCGCATCTTTCATCGCCCAGATGACGCCGAAAAGCCCGATCAGGAAGAGCGGCATGGCGATCGCCGTTTCGTACAGGGCCTGGCCGCGGCCGTTCGTCGAGACCCTCATGCCGGGCAGACGTTCGCGATGACGGGCGGCGGATTCGCCGGGTTGACCTTTCGCGGATCGTAGGGGATCGCGGTCCACCACGCGGTGAAGGCGTCCATCTCGTTGGCCGTGGCGGAAGCCGTGTAGGCATAATCCATTCGGGTCGGAATGTTCGGGTCGGCGAACGAGGCGATCCCCCAGTTCGTGCCGCCGTAGTTTACGCCGTACCAATCGTGCATGGGTGGCGTCGCATCGGCGGCGGTGTACGTTTCGGGCGGCTGGAAGACGATGCTGCTCCCGCGCACCGGGTCGACGACCACGCCGGGCTGTAACCACTCTCCTCCGGACTGAACCGCCGTTGCGCCCGCACGGCCGATCACGTAGTGCGTCTTTGCGTTCAACGAACCGAAGAGCGGAATGAGCGGCGGGACCTTGGCACAAACCACGACATCGACCATCCCCGGGCGGAAGAGATTGGGGTTCTCGGTTTCCGCATTGTTCGGCGGCACCATGCCCTGCGTCGGCAGAAAATACGTGTAGGCGTCGGCGGTTACCGCGTTGAGTTGCGAGCGAGTGTTCCAGCCGTTGAGGGTATACTGGAACGCGCAATCGCCGCCGTCGTTGACGACGGTCGTGGTCGTCGTCGTATTGCAGTGGGTCGACGAGTCGAGATGCGTCTTCAGGCTCGCCATATCGGTCTGCCAATTGGTGACGGTCGCAAGGGCCGTGACGTTGTTGAGTAACGCGATGTCGTTGCCGTAGCGAACGGTGGACTCTTCGTAGTAGGGCAAGAGGTTCGCGAAGACTTGATCGCACGTATTCGCGCCCGTCGCGAACGTTGCTTGACCCGTTGCCTTGGGAGTCGGGGCGCCGCTGCAGCCGCCCGCGCCGTCGAGTGAGTTGAGCATGCCGTCGAGCAGAGAACGCGTGCGGTACTCCTCGACGTTGCTCGCGTAGAGCAGCGCCGTCATCTCGTTGAAGTGCTCGGTCTGAATCGCCACCAATGCCTGCGCCGCGCCGTCGGCGGCATTCTGCGCGCGCATCTGCCAGCGCAGCGTGTTCCCGTAGTTTACGGTCATGAACATCAACGCGAAGGTCGACACGATCGCGACGATCCAAAGCGGCAGGACCTGTCCGCGCTCCGCGTGCGAGCCCCTCATACGCAGCCCGCCGTCGGCGTAAGCGGATTGTTGCCGACCCCGTAGAGGCCGGCGGTACCCTGATATGACTTCTGGTCGTCCCAGCCGTAAATCGTCTGGATCGCAGCGGTCGCCTCCGTGTCGAGGGTGTGGTGCGTCGCGCCGTTGGGCCATTGGCCGAAGAAGCTCGCTTTCGTGCTGGAAAAATCCGTATACCCGCTCAGATTGTAATAGTACGGGTTATACGTCGTCTCGAGGTAGTTGAGCGGATCGGACGCGAATGCGGCGGAGTTGCCGTAATTGTTTTCGGCGAGATTCTCGAAGAAATAGGTGAGCGTCGCGTATACGCGCTGATGACAGGCTGCCGCTTCGAAGGTGCCGGTCGACGCCCCGCCGGGAGATCCGACCGGACCGCCGACTCCGGCGACCCCGTTCGCCCAGTTGAGCGTGTCGAGATACTCGCCCATGCCCAAGGAGAGGACCGCAGAGGTGGACGTCGTGCTCCCCGGCGCCGCGCACACGCCGCGCCCGGCCGTACTCCCGGGCGCGCCCCAAATGCCCGGCGTGGTACAGTGCGTGAAATAGTTCGCGCTCATATAATACGGCGGCGTATTCTCTCCGAGCGTGAAGACGTTGGCGTTGTACTGCGTATTGGAGGCCGAATACGCGCCGCCGTAGTTCATGTTCGCGATGCCCCACTCCGGCATCGTTTCCAGCCAGTTGGCCTCGCTCGCCTGGCTGTGCACGACGAAGGGTTGCCCGAAGATCGTGAACGGCGTCTCCGAGATCGTCGTTTGCGAAAGATATGGCTGCATGACGGAGGCGCCGCCGTGACGCTGGGTGGCGGAGGCGGCTTGTTGCGCCGCGTTTCCGTTGTAACCGTAGTTGACCGGCACGTCCGGCGAGGGCGCGGTCTGGACGCTGTTCGCGATGGCCGACGTTGGAATTTGTGGAAAGACCTTATGGGTCGCATCGCTTGCGCCGAGCACGTCGGTCACCCCGATCGCGTTCTGGTGCGCGTTCAGGAAAGCTCCCGCGTCGAGCGTGAGCTGCAAGAAGCCGAGCACCCCCAACTGGAGCATTCCGAGGACGAGGGTGAGAATCGATGCCGTCACGAGCGCGCTCTCGACGAGCACCGAACCCCGCTCCCGGTCGGCCGCGGCGCGTTTGGGGCGCACGTCAGTAGCCGTTCACAAACGCGTTGGTGTAGTTCGTCTGATCCGTTTCGACCGCCGTGTTGGCCGTGGCCGCCAGCACCTGTGCCGCCACGAGGCCGATCAGGGCGAAGACGCTCAGCACCAGCGCGTATTCGGTCAATTCGGAACCGCAATCATCGCGGAGAAACGCGACTCCGCGTCCTAGAAGTGTCAAGGCGTCCAATCGTAGGCAGGTAGTAGGTCTATCGGACTACTTATTCAAGTTTTCCACGAAAAGACCTATTTTCGGCGGTGGAGCCTGACTAGTTGTGTCGCGCCTCCTGCCACGTCATCCGTTGCCGGGCGGTCGGGGCGCGGTACTTCGCTTGGATCGCCGGGTAGCTCGAATCGGTCGTGTAGGCATAGAGATTGCCGTTGTTGTCGAGCACGAAAACCCACTTGCCGTCGATCGTGACGGGCATGCGCATCTGACCGCCCGTGTATAGAAACGGTTGCCCGCCGCCCAGGATCGAGCCGGTCGCGGCATCGAGCGCCCAGACCGCGGCGCCGGCCCCCGCAAACACGACGCCTCCGGCACTGACCGCCGGGACGGAGCGCGGCCAGTCGGAATTGGTCCCGAAGGCCGCCTGCCAGGCCACCGACGGGCTGCCGCAGCCCGGGTTGATGGCGACCAAGCCCGGATTGAAGAGCGACGGAGCGGTGCTCACCGCGACGTCGGAATAGAGCAATCCGGTCGCCGCCGAATATGCCGGGTCGCCGATAAAGGTGTCGGCGGCCGTGCTCGGACCCATCTGATACTGCGCGATCGGCCCGTTTGCGAGCGTGCTCTCCGTGTAGATCGAGAGCTCGCCCGATTTCCCTTGACCCGCAACCATCGTCGGGCAGCCGGTCGGCGTGAAGACCACCGGCGTCCCTTGAACGTCGATATCACTCGCGTACTGGTACACGGGTTTGGGGACCGGATGGTTGCTCGCAACGACGGTGGCGAGGTTGCTGCTGAGTTCGAGAACGGCTTCCGCGTAGCCGCTGTATTCCAACGGCGCCGGTACGAAGGGCGGGGCGATCGTTCCGTAGTTCCCGCCGACGTCCGCGTTCCCGACCGCGGTGATCACGTTCCCGCTCGGGTCCTGCGAAACGCCGCCCCAGCCCCAGATGCCGCCCCCGCCCCAGGGCTGCGCGCCTTGGCCGCGCTGGTTGTTCGGATCCCAGAGCGTGAAGAACGTGTTCGCAAGCGTCATCGCCGGCACGTCGACCGCCGCCACGCGTCCCCGCCACGACGAGATGTCGCAGAACGAACCCGTCCCGACGTAGGCGACGCCGCCGGAGAGGCTGACCGCGGTATGGGCCAAATCGATTTCGTCCGGGCCGGCGGCGGTGGGCGCGAAATCGACGGAGCCGAGCACCGCGCCCGTTGCGGCGTTGAGATGGTAAAGGACGTTCTTTCCGTATGCGCCCGGCGTCGTGTTCTGGTTCCCGACGACGTAGAGCGTCTGCGTCGCGGAATCGTACGCCACGGTGCCGCCGACGCCGAGAATGCCGGTATACGAGGGACCGCACTTGTAGCTGAGCTGACCGAGGTTTTTCGTCCAGATCAGCGAGCCGCTCGTCGCATCGTACGCGTAGACGTTGCCGCTATTGCCGCCGACGAAGAGCACGCCCGCGTGTCCGGAGATCTCGGTCGCCAGAATCGGCTGGGTCTGCGTTTGGAAGTCGTTCCCGTTGTCGAGCGCCGTCTGCCATGCGAGGTGCAGGCTTGCGAAGTTCGCCGGCGTGATCGCGGCGGAATTGGGATTGAACACGTCGCGCTCATTGTCGTATCCGAAGGTCGGATAATCGTTGAACGAGGCCGTCGGCACGGGCGTGTCCCAGATGTTGTTTGCCGAATTGGTGACGGCGAGCTGCGTCCCGCTTCCGCCGCTCGCGGTGCCCGCGGAGATGCTCGTGCCGGCCCCCGGTTCCGTCGTGAGGGCGGCCGAGGTGTAGTCGAAGTACGAGATTCCCTCGCCGCCCGGCGAGGACGGATAGTCGAACTCGAAATACCCGCCCGGTACGGCCGCGACGCCGCTCGAGAGGCCGGGGAATTCCACGTAACCGTAGCCGGGCGAATAATAATAGGTTCCGCCGCTCGCGTTTATCAGGAAATAACCGTTCGGCACGATCGTGCCGACGCCCGAGACCGTGTACGTGTTCGTGTCGAACGAACTCGCCAGCGCCGAGCCGGAGCCGGCCTGCTGGGTCCACCCGCCGTTTGCGAATTTCCAGACCGCCGAATTGCCGTTGACGACGGGCGTATCGGAGAGCACGTAGACCGAGCCGTCCGCGCCGGCCGTCACCGATCGGGCGCCTCCGCCGAGCGACGTCCAGGTCGAGCCGTTGTAGGAATACACCCCGCGCGTGGAACCGTTGACGGAGTAGAGCGTCCCGGTCGGACCGACGGCGATGCTCGACGCGGAGCCCGAGATGTTGGTCCACGTTCCGTTCACGTAGTGCCAGATCGCCTTGCTCGCGCCTGCGGGGAGATCCGAGAGCACCCAGAGCGAGCCGTCGGGCGCCACCGCAACCGCGGTCGCGGCACCCGAGAGCTGCGCCCACTTCAACGCCCCGACCGACTGCGGGGTGATGCCGTGCGGCCCGCTCCGCATCGCGCTCGCCGGCAAGGTCGCCGTCTGCGGCATCGGCGCAACCGGGAATGAGGCGGGCGATTTCGATTGCGGATAGGTCGTGCTCATTTCGCGCGCGGAGACGGACGAAGCGGCGTTCCCGGCGGCGGGGAGCGCGATGTCGTGCGTCGCGCCGCTGCATCCGGCGACGAGAGCGGCGAGGAGAGCGGCGGCCGGCGCGGACGATAAACCGCGCCTTACAGGAACGCGCAAGCGAAGGACCTCGATGTACTGCGACGGGAAGCCGAAATTACACGAGGCTTGGCTTACTTCCTAGTTGAGCGAGCGAGCCTCCGTCACGAGCCGCGCCCGTCGTCGAGCCAGGTCGCGATCAGGCGGCGAGCGATCGTGTCGGCGAACGGCATCCGCTCTTGGAGCAGGCCTTGCAGCGCGAGGCCCTCCTCGCGGGTAAACCAGCGGACGTCCTCGAGCTCGTCGCCGCGCACGATCTCGGTCGACGCGGCTTCGGCGAAGAAGCCGAGCATCAGCGAGCGCGGAAACGGCCACGGTTCGGAGCCGAAGTAGGTGACGCGGCCGACGTGGATTCCCGCTTCTTCGAAGACCTCGCGCACGACGGCCTCCTCCACCGACTCGCCTTGATCGACGAAGCCCGCGAGCGTCGAGTACATCCCGTCGGGCCACCCGGCTTGCCGTCCGAGCAGCATGCGCTCCCCGTCGCTCACGAGCATGATCGCCGACGGGTCGAGCCGCGGCCATTGCCGGTGCGGCTCGGCATTCTCGCAGATCTTCACCTTCCCGGGCAGCTCCCAACGCAGCGGCGCCCCGCACTGCGAGCAGAAGCGCGTCGCATCGGACCAGCGGACCACGGCGAGCGCGCGCACCAGACTCCGGCGCAGTTCGCCGCCCACCCGGCCGAGTTCGAACATCGGATCGACGAAGCGCAGCGGCGTGGCCTCGAGGGCGACGCTCGGCAGTTGGGTCAGGCCGTCGCGGGCGGGATCGAGTTCGACGAAGCCGGAGGCCTCGTCGCCGAACGCGGTCGACGGTGCGAAGGCGGCAAGGCCTTCTCCGGCCAGGAGGTGCGGCACGCGGCTGCGACCGTCGACGAGGACGCGATTCCGCCAGAGGACCAGCATGCGGGCCCGAGTTCGCGGCGTTTGGGGCACCGGCCCGTCGAGGCGAAACCAAGCGCCCCGCGAATCGTCTCACCGGGATCCCGATTTTCCCGCCCGGGCGCCTTCCGAACGCGTCCTCACCAACTTCGGAGGTTTTTTTGTCATGGTAGCACTCAACATCAACGGCGTCCGGCACGAATTGGACGTCCAGCCGGAGATGCCGATCCTTTGGGCCATCCGCGACGTCGTCGGACTGACCGGCACCAAATTCGGCTGCGGCGTCGCGCAATGCGGCGCGTGTACCGTTCACCTCGACGGCACGGCGATTCGCTCGTGCGTCACGCCGGTCTCGTTCGCGGTCGGCAAGCACGTCACGACGATCGAGGGTCTGGCGCCCGACGGTCACGCGCATCCGCTGCAAGTCGCCTGGGTTGCGGAACAGGTGCCGCAGTGCGGCTACTGTCAGTCGGGCCAGATCATGTCCGCGGCCGCGCTGATCGCGAAGAATCCGCATCCGAGCGACGACGAGATCGCCGAAGCGATGAGCGGCAACATCTGCCGCTGCGGATGCTACGAGCGCATCAACAACGCCGTGCGCAGCGCCGCGCACGCCGAGGCGCACGCGTGAGCGCCGTCGATCGCGGAACCTTCCTCAAGCTCGCCGGCAGCTTCGGCACCGGAATCTGTATCGCGGTTGCGTTGCCGCTCGGCACGAAGCCGGCGGATCTGATCGCGCAAGCCGCCGAAGAGCCGGGCGCGAGCTTCGCTCCCAACGCCTGGGTCCGCGTCGCGCCGGACGAGACGGTCACCGTGATGGTCTCGAAGTCGGAGATGGGGCAAGGCATCACGACCGGCTTCTGCACGATCGTCGCCGACGAACTCGACATCCCGTTCGCGAACGTGCGGTATGCCTTCGCGCCGGCCGCGCCCCAATACATCGATGCGTACTTCGGCGATCAAACCACCGGCGGCAGCACGAGCACGCCCGACGACTGGATGCCGTTACGCCAAGCCGGTGCGACCGCGCGAGCGATGCTGATCGCGGCGGCCGCCAAGGGCTGGAGCGTCGATCCGTCGTCGTGCGTCGCCGCGAACGGCGTCGTCTCGCATCCGCCTTCGGGCCGGACCGCGTCGTACGGGAGCCTCACGGTGGTCGCATCCACGCTCGACGTGCCCAAGGACGTTCCGGTCAAGACCGCCGATAAGTTCACGCTGATCGGCAAACACGTTCAGCGCGTCGATACGCCGCTCAAGGTGAACGGCAAAGCCAAATACGGTATCGACGTCGTCGTGCCGGGCATGGTCTACGCGACCGTCGTGCGGCCGCCCGTGTTCGGCGGATCGCTCGCGAGCTTCGACGCTTCGGCCGCGAAACGCGTCCACGGCGTGCTCGATGTTTTCCCGATTTCGTCCGGGGTCGCGATCGTCGCTAAGAACACGTGGGCGACGCGTCAAGGTCGCGACGCGCTCCACGTCGCGTGGAACGACGGGCCGAACGCGCACCTCAATTCCAAGACGCTCTTCGAGCGCGCTCGCGTGCTCGTGGAAAGCGCCCGCGTGGCGAAGCAGGCGGGCGACGTGAGCGCCGCCCGCGGCACGACGGTGGTCTCGACCTTCGAGATGCCGTTCCTCGCGCACGCGCCGATGGAGCCGATGAATGCGACGGCGGACGTCCGTCCCGACCGGGTCGAGGTCTGGGCGCCGACGCAAGTGCAGACGCGCTCGCAGCAAACCGCGATGGCGATCACGGGTCTGCCCGCGGACAAGGTCACGATCCACACCACGTTCCTCGGCGGCGGCTTCGGGCGGCGGCTCGACGCCGATTACGTCGGGGACGCGGTCGAGATCTCGAAGAAATTCGGCAAGCCCGTCAAGGTAACGTGGCCGCGCGAAGAGGACATTCAGCACGACTTCTATCGGCCGATGAGCGTGAACGCGTTGCGCGGGACGGTCGATGAGAACGGGACGCTCGTCGCGCTCTCGCACACGGTGATCTGCGACTCGATCGCCAAACGCTGGGCTCCGCCGCTCTTCAAAGACGGCATCGATCCGCTCGCGCTCGACGGCGCGTGGAACACACCGTACGACGTAGCGAACGTCGACTTCCGCTATGCCGACCAGAGCAGCGGCATCCCGGTCGGTTTCATGCGCGCGCCGGCTGCGAACGCAAACACGTTCGCTGCGGAAGTCTTCATGGACGAGTTGGCGCACGCGGCCGGAAAGGACCCCTACGCGTTTCGTTTGGCGTTGCTCTCGAAGGCGCCGCGCGCGGCGGCCGTGCTCAAAGCGGCGGCGGAACGTGCCGGCTGGGGCAAGCAGTTGCCCGCGGGCCGCGCCCAAGGTATCGCCCTGTGCCAATGGGGCGGCAGCGTCGGCGCACTGGTCGCCGAAGTTTCACTCGACGGCAAGAAGCCGGTCGTGCATCGCACGGTCATGGCGGTCGATTGCGGCACGGTCATCAACCCGGACATCGTGACGATGCAAGTGCAGGGCGCGGTCAATTACGGCCTCGCCATGTCGCAATCGGCGAAGGTCACGATCGAGAAGGGCCGCGTCGAGCAGCGGAACTTCTACGACTACGTCGTCTTGCGCAACGCGGACGCGCCGCGCACCGACGTCGTCATCGTCCCGAGCACTGAGAAACCCACCGGGATCGGGGAACTCGGAACGCCGCCGGTCGCTCCGGCAGTCGCCAACGCGATCTTCAAACTCAATGGTAAGCGCCTGTACCAACTGCCCTTCAGCGACGCGCTCGCTTGACGAGGGTGCGGGAGAGGTTTGAGCCGCCTATCGGGCGGGCAAACCTCTCCGTACGCCAATCGTAAGGAGAACGCCATGGGTCTTAAGGACGAATTCATCAAAGTCGTCGACAACGTTCGCGACGCGGTCAGCGAAGCGGGTCACCGGAGCGCCGCCGAAGGTGAACAAGCCAAGCGCGACGTCGCGGGCGATCAAATGACGGTCGGCGAAAACGCCGCGTCGATCGTCAATCAAGCGAAGCACTCGGTCGCCGCGGAAGTCGACGGAGCCAAGCGAGACATTCGCAACTCCTAGCCCGGCCATCCGGCCATCCGGCCATCGTCACCCTGAGCTTGTCGAAGGGTGAGGTGGGCAGCAACTTCGGGACCGCGCCCATCGGGTGCGGTCCCTTCACGATCACGTCCGCGCAAGGGGCTCGTTCGGCAGTCCCGTCTGGAAGCGCGTGCCGCCCGAACGGACCGGCCGCGAACAACCCCGAGCTCGGCATTCTCGAAGGAATGTTCGGCGGGCATTCTCCCGAAGGAGCAGCGCAGACCTAGCGCCGTCGCAGGCCCGTCTTCAAGGGGATCATCGTGCTCGCACTCGCCTCCGCGATCTCGCCTCGCCGGCGCGAACTCGACTTTCAGCTGTTCGACGTCCTCGACGTCGAAAAATTGCTCGAAACGCCGCACTTCGCGGAGCACGACCGCGCGACGCTCGATGCGATTCTCGATACGGCGTACGAACTTGCGAGCGATTTTTTTGCACCGCTCGCGGCGGAACTCGACGCCTTCGAATATCGGCTCGAGAACGGCAGCATCGCGACGCCGGAGCGCTTGAAGATTGCGGTTCGCGCGTACATCGACGCGGGCTTCATGGGTGCGTCGTTCCTGGCCGAAGACGGCGGCCTCCAATTACCGTCCACACTTACCTCGGCAGCGGGGCTCGTGTTCGGCGCGGCCAATGGGTCGGCCAATTCGTATGCGTTTCTGACGATCGGCGCCGCGCATCTGCTCGCGGCGTTCGGCAACGACGAACAGCGCGAACGCTGGATGAAGCCGATGATCGAGGGCCGGTACTTCGGCACGATGGCGCTGAGCGAAGCGCAGGCTGGCTCCGCGCTCGCCGAAGTGCAGACGAAGGCCGTTCCCGCCGGCGACGGCACGTATCGCCTTACCGGCAACAAGATGTGGATCTCGGCCGCCGAGCACGATCTCTCCGAAAACATCGTGAACCTCGTGCTCGCGAAATTGCCGGACGCGCCGCCGGGCGTCAAAGGCATCTCGCTCTTCATCGTCCCGAAGTATCTGCTCGACGAGCGCGGCGAGCCCGCTCAGCGCAACGACGTCGTGGTGACCGGGCTCAACCACAAGCTCGGACAGCGCGGGGTGGTCAACACCGTGTTGACGTTCGGCGAAACGGGCGCGTGCGTCGGGTATCTCGTGGGCAAACCGCACGACGGTATGCGCCAAATGTTCCACATGATGAACGAGGCGCGCATCGCGGTGGGCGCGGGCGCCGCGTCGCTGAGCCTCGCGGCGTACGAATACTCGCTGCAGTACGCCAAGGACCGTCCCCAAGGGCGGCTGCCGAGCGATAAGAATCCGCTCTCGCCGCAGGTCGCAATCGTCGAGCATCCCGACGTGCGGCGCATGCTGCTCCAGCAAAAAGCGATCGCCGAAGGCGGTCTGGCGCTCGTGCTGTATTGCGCGCATCTGGTCGACGTCGCGGCCGCATCGACCGACGAAACGGAACGGCGCGACGCGGAGCTGCTCGTCGACGTACTCACGCCCGTTGCGAAAACGTGGCCCTCGGAGCACGGCATCGAGTCGACGTCGCTTGCGATCCAAGTGCTCGGCGGGTACGGCTATTCGCCGGAATATCCGGTCGAACGGCACTTCCGGGACCAGCGCCTCAATCCGATTCACGAGGGGACGACCGGCATCCAAGGCCTCGATCTGCTGGGCCGGAAAGTGCGGATGGCCGATGGTGCGGGACTGAAGTTATTGCTCGCGGCTATCTCGGCGGAGCTCGATGCGTCCGGGGTGATTCCCGAACTCGCCGAGGAAGTCGCCCGGCTCTCCGAAGCCTCGCAGCTGCTGGCGGACGTCACGCGCGCGCTCTTGCAAGCGCAGATCGAGCTCGGTCCGGACCGCGCCCTCGCGGAAGCGACCGCGTATCTCGATGCGTTCGGAACGATCGTGGTGGCGTGGCGCTGGCTCGTGATGGCGCGCCGCGCGGCGGGCGAACCGGTGGACGATTTTTATGCCGGCAAGCTCGCCGCGTGCCGCTATTTCTACCGCTACGATGTACGCGGCGCGGTCGCGACGCTCGAGCATTTGAAAACGCTCGACGATACGATCTTCCGGGTGACGGCGGCCATGCTCTAGGACGTTCGCAGGGACGAGCGGAGCGTGGAAATAGCGATGTATGGCGTGGGTTTCGCGCTCGCGGGAATGATGGGCGTGGCGCTGGGCGGGTCGCTCGCAAAAGAGCACGGACCGAAGTACGTCGTGCCGATCTTCGCGGTTCTCACGATCGTCTGCGGCCTCGCGTTCGGGTGGGCCATCAACGGCTGGATCGCATTCTCGCAGGCGAGTGCGTCGCACTAACGCCGACCGGGCGGCACTCTCGGCCGCAAGCTAGGATTCCCTCGACCTCGCCGTCCGAGAATGAGGATGATGCCCGTCACCCCGCCAATGACCACCTAACGTAGGAAACTTTCCTTCCTCGGTAATGCTGCAAAGGGGCGATCGATGGCGAATTCGCATCTCGTGGTCGGCGACGGTCCGCACAAAGTCCTGGCCCTGCACGGGTGGTTCGGGGATAAGCACGCGTTCGCGAGCATCGTTCCGTATCTCGACACGGAGCGGTTCACGTATGCGTTCCTCGATTATCGCGGGTATGGCGACGCGAAGGCGACGGGCGGTGCGTTCACGATCGACGAGATCGCGAGCGATACGCTCGCGCTCGCAAACGAACTCGGCTGGGGGCGTTTCTCGCTCGTCGGGCACTCGATGGGCGGGAAGGCGATCCAACGCGTGCTCGCGGATGCGCCCGCGCGCGTGACGGCACTCGTCGGAATCGCGCCCGTGCCCGCGAGCGCGGTGCCGCTCGACGAGCAGGGTACGGCGCTCTTCTACGGCGCGGCGGATTCGCCGGATAACCGGCGCGCGATCATCGACTTCACGACGGGCAATCGCTTGACGGGCGTGTGGCTCGATGCGATGGTACGCAATTCGCTCGCGATCTCGACGCGCGACGCCTTCGCCGCCTATCTCGACGCCTGGGTGAAGGCCGACTTCCAGGAAGCGATCGCCGGGAATACGGTTCCGGTCCTCGCGATCGTCGGCGAAAACGATCCGGCCTTGGGAGCGGAGACGGTGCGCGCCACGTGGCTCGCCTGGTATCCGAACGCCCGGCTCGAGGTGCTCGCGAACGCCGGCCACTATCCCATGGACGAGACGCCGCTTGCGCTCGTGAGCACGATGGAACGGTTCCTCGCGACGATCTGAAGCTGCGAGCGAGGAATTTGCGGCCGGTCTCGAAGCGTCTCAAGGCTATGAAATCCTACATATTGTCCGCCTCCGTTCTCGCGCTGGCCGTCGCGTCGAGCGCCGCGCCGGCCGCCGCCGACGAAGCCGTGCACGTGCGCGGTACGATTACCATCGTCACGGCATCGTCCTTCACGGTGGCGACCGCCAAGGGTCCCGTCGAGGTCGCGGTTTCGCCCGACGTGAAATTCACGGGTGCGCTCCCCGCGACGATCGCCGACATCAAACCGGGCACATTCATCGGGTCGGCGAACGTCGGGTCGAGCGGTGCGGCGCGCGCGCTCGAAGTCGTCGTCTTTCCCGCCGCGATGAAGGGGACCGGCGAGGGCGATTATCCGTGGGACCTGCCGGCGCCGGGCGGCGCGCATTCCGCGATGACCAACGGCACGGTCGGGGCGCCCCACATGTCGTCCATGACGAACGCGACCGTCACCGGTATGTCGACGGGAGCGACGCACGTCTTCTCGGTTAGCTATAAGGGCGGAACGAAGCGCATCGCGGTCGCGCCGAATACGCCCATCGTGCGGATCGAACCGGGTACGAAGGCGCTCCTCCACGACGGCGCCCACGTATTCGTCGTCGCTATTCCGAGCGAAGGCGCGATGAGCGCTCGCGTCGTCGTGGTCGGCGAGCATGGGGCGGTTCCGCCGATGTAGGTGCGCTCAATGCGCACACTTCGGCGCGTCGACCGCGACGAACGTGGAGGTTTCCGTCGCGTACGCGTAATCGGCTGCGACCAATTGCTTCTCGATGCGCGCCACGGACGCGAGGGCGACGCTCGAATAGATGTGAACGCCGTCCGGCGCGTCGTATTGCGATGCGCCGGACCGTCCGCCGTCATCGAAGATGCGGTGCAGGACCGCAACGTTGGGATAGATCGCGCGCGCGTAGGGCACGGTGACGGAGATGCGCGTGTGCCGCTTCCCTAGCCGCGGATCGAACGTGTCGAAGATTTCCGCGAGGATCTCTTGCTGGTGCAGTTCGCGACGCATGCGACGCAAGAGCGGCGGGAGCACGCGTCTTACGTCTGCCGGAGCGGCACGCACGAAAATGTGATCGTCGGCCTCGAAGTTGACGGCGTCTCCGTTCGCGCCGGGAATCGACCACGTCCCGAAACCCAGAAGATCTTGCACCGTGCCGACTTCGTGCAAGGTGGCCTCGTACGCGTGCAGCAGCGCGGGCGAGAGCGGTACGCTTCGGTACGTGCGCGTGTCGCCGGCGCATTGCGCGTCCGGCGGTGCCGACGAAACGTCGGGCACCGCGAGCGGCACGTGTACGACGACCGTAACGAGCGGGTCGGCTGCTGCGGGCTTTGCTGCGAGCAACGACGCGAAGAGGAGCGGGATGCACCATAGCCGTGGCGCGCGCGGCCAACGCCCGCGCACTAATCGTCACCCCGCCGCGTCCCATGCTCGTCTTCGAGATCGTCGTGTTTGGCCGGTTTGACGGGGCGCGCGGTGAGATCGAGCGGAGCGAGCCCGAGCGCTGCGAGCCGCCGCTCGAGCGGCGCGATGCGCTCGCGGAGGAACGCCGCGTGCCGCGCGAGGAGGCGGTCCGCTTCGTGCCGCACGACCGCACTCTCGCGCACCTGCTCCGCCGTCGGTGCGAGCGTCGAGGCGATGCCGATCAGCGATTGGATCCGCTCGCGAATGAGGTCTTCAAGAAAGTCGTTATCCTGATCGTCGACGGGATGCGAACTGAGGGCGATCGCCTCGCGCGTCGCTTCCGCATCGGCGGCGCCCGCGTCGCCGGAGAGCGCCGCCGCTGCGTCGTGCCGCGCGGCGGGCAGCGCCGCAAGCGCCGCGATCCGGTCGGGCAGTTGCAGTTCGATGTTATCGAGGTCGTTCAGGGCGACGTCGATGCGCGAGAGCGTCGTATAGAGCGCCGTCTCGTACGCGACGTGCGCGACGCGCTCTGCCGGCCGCTGCGCCGCGCGCGGGTCGGGCGCGATCGTCAGCGGACGGACGTACGTGCGTCCGTCGACGTGGAGACGTACGCGGTATGCGCCCGGCAGGAGGTCGGCGCCGTTCTCGGGACCGCGATTCCACTTCGGCGCGCGATACCACGGCACGGGCGCATCGCCCGTGAGGTCCCACGCGATGCGGTTGAAGCCCGGAACGTCGCTGACGACCGGAGCGTCCGCACCGTCGACCTCGTGCGTTCCGGCAAACGTTCGGACCACGCGTCCGCGCGCGTCGATCACGTCGAGCGTCGGCGCTTTCGTTGCTGCCGCCGCGAGCGTAAAGGTAAAGATGGCCAAGCCCGGCGGTCCTTCGCCGGACGCGGTCGCGACGGTGGGCGTGCTCAATTCGTATTGGTGCGCCGTCGGGGGCGGATCGAGCGTCGTCACGAACGCGTCCGGCCGCGCGCGTTCGAGGGGCACGATGTCGTCAAGGATCCAAATTCCGCGCCCGTGCGTTCCGGCAACGAGATCGCGGCCGTTCGACGCGACGCGCAGATCGCGCACCGACGCGGGCGGGAGGTTCTGCTGCAGGCTGCGCCACGTCGATCCCCCGTCGCCGCTCCACCACACGCTATTTTCGAGGCCGAGGAAGAGCACGGCGGGATCGTTCGGGTCTTCGCAGATCGCCCGCGCGAATTGATCCGCCGGTAGGCCCCGCGCGCTCGGGGTCCACGAGCGCCCGAAGTCGTGCGTGATGTAGAGATAGGGCCTGCGATCGCCCGTGAAGTGGCGGTCGAGCACCGCATACGCGGTTCCGGGATTTCGGCGCGACGCCTCGAGCGTCGGCACGCGCGTGTCCGGATCCGCTGCGGCCATCGTAACGTCGCGCCAGTGGGCGCCATCGTCGCGCGTGAGTTGGATTTTCCCGTCGTCGGTCGTCACCCAGATCTCTTTGCGCGCCACGGTCGATGGGACGATATCGAGAATCGTATCGTACGTTTCGGCACCGGTCACGTCGAGGCGGAGCGGGCCGCCGGAAAGAATCTGACGCGACTTGATGTCGCGCGTGAGATCGGGTGAGACGGGGCGCCAGCGCCGGCCGCCGTCCGTCGTCGCGAAGAGCACGTTGCCGCCGTAGTAAGCGAGGTGTCCGTCGAACGGTGAGAACGCGAGCGGCGCTTCCCAATTGAAGCGATAGCGCAGACGCGCGGGTGCGACGACGTTCTGATTGCGCAGGTACGGTGAGACGTCGAGCGATAGCCGCGTGCGCAGGTTATAGCGCGTCAGCTCGCCGCCGTTGTCGCCGCCGCCCGAAGACGCCCAAATCCAGTCGGGATCGACCGGATCGGGAATCGTCCAATTGCCGTCGCCGCCGGCGACTTTGTCCCAATCCTTCATGAGGACGCCCGCGTCGCTGCGACCGTCGGCGGGGCCGCACCACGATCCGTTGTCTTGCAAGCCCGCGCACACGTCGTACGGCGTACGCGCGTTGGTCGCGAGGCGATAGACCTGTCCGATCGGCACGTTGTTGCGCCACTCCCACGTCGCACCGCCGTCGCTCGACATCGCGGCGCCGCCGTCGTTCCCTTCGAGCACGCGCGCGCCGTCCGCGGAGAACCACACCACGTGATGGTCGCCGTGCAGATGTTTTCCGCTGAGCTGCCAGGTGTCGCCGCCATTCTTGCTCTCCGCGAGTTTGACCGACGTCGCGAAGAGATGCTTCTCGTCGTGCGGATCGACGAACACGCGCGTGTAGTAGAAGGGCCGCTCGTCGATCAGCGTGTTGCTCGACGTCATCTTCCAATGCGTGCCGCCGTCGTCGGAGCGCCAGAGCAAGCCCTGCGCCGATTCGACGAGCGCGTACACGCGCTCGGGATCGCTCGGCGCGATTGCGACGCCGATACGCCCCGTCTGGCCGTCCGCGAACCCGTTTCCGGCGATCCGCTTCCACGTCGCGCCGCCGTCGGTCGACTTGAAGAGTCCGTCGCGTTCGCCGCCGCTTTCGAGATGCCACGACGAGCGGCGGAACTGCCACATCGATGCGAAGAGGACGTTCGGTTCCTTGGCGCTGCGATCGAGGTCCGCGGCACCGCTGTCGGGACCGAGCGCGAGCGTTTTCGACCACGTCTTGCCGCCGTCCGTCGTGCGGTACACGCCGCGATCGTCGGAGTCGCGGAACGGGTCGCCGAGCGCCGCGACCACGGCGACCTTCGGATCGCGCGGATCGAGCGCGATCTTCGAGATCGCGTACGTGTTCTCGAGGCCGAGGTGCGTCCAGGTTTTCCCGCCGTCGGTCGAGCGATAGATGCCGTCGCCGTACGAGACGTCGTTGCGTGGGTTGGATTCGCCGGTGCCGACCCACACGTCGTTCGGATCCGCGGCTGAGATCGCAATCGCGCCGATCGAACCGACGTGCTGTTTGTCGAAGACGGGCTTCCAGGACGTGGTGGCGTTCGTGCTCTTCCAAACGCCGCCGCCCGCCGCGCCGATGTAGACGAGCGCGGGGTCCTTGTCGGAGCCGGCGATCGCCGCGAGCCGGCCGCCCGCGATCGCGGGTCCGAGGCTGCGCCAGGCGAGCGCGTCCATCGGTCCGGGCGTCGGCGTGGGCGAGGCGCCCGGCGACGCCGAAGCCGCGGGCGAACCGGTCGCGGCGGCGGAGGGCCGATCGGCGGCCGGCGTTGCGGCGGGCGCCAGCGCGAGCGCCACGGACGCGCAAAAGATCGCGACCGGCAAGAGCGGCGGATGGGTCATGCGCTCGTCCTTCGCCACAGTTACTTGGCGGACCCCAGCCCACTTCGCGGTACCTGCTTGCGCTTCCGGAACCGATCCGGTATGCAAGGGGGGTACGCGGATTTTTGAGGAGCACGAACTTGAGCGACACGCTGAGCGCCCACAAGACCTACTCGGTCGACGCGACCCACTCGAACGTGGAGTTCGTCGTCCGGCATTTCATGATTTCGAAGGTGCGCGGGAAGTTCACCGGCGTGAGCGGCACCGTCACGATCGGCGAGACGCCCGCGGTACCGGCGGCGATCGACGCGGTGATCGACGCGAGCACGATCAACACGAGCGACGCCCAGCGCGACGGCCACCTGTCGTCGCCCGACTTCTTCGACGTCGCAACGTACCCGACGCTCGAGTACAAGAGCACATCGATCGTCGCGACCGGCGACGGTTTCGAAGCGACGGGCGATCTCACGATCCGCGATCAGACGCACCCGGTCACGCTTCATGGGACGTTCGAAGGCGAGTCCAGCGACCCGTGGGGCGGCCACCGTTACGGCTACGAAGCGCACGGCAAGATCAGCCGCAAAGAGTTCGGGCTCACCTGGAACCAGGCGATGGAAGCGGGCGGTGTCGCGATCAGCGACGACGTCAAGATCGAACTCAACGTCGAGGTGGTCGCGCCTAAGAGCTGAGCGCCTGCCCGCGCTCGAGATACGCAGCGTACTTGCGCCGGATCGCCGAACTGTACGCGATCGTCCAGGCGATCAGGAGCGCGAGTGCGCCGTAGGTGATCGCGGGAGCCGTGGCCATGACGACGAGCGGCGGAAGCGTATACGCGACGGTCACGCGCGCGATCACTTCGAGCGCGTAGCCCGCGCCCCAGACCGCCGTGATGATTCGCAGGGTCGTGCGGAATTGGGGGCGATCCCAGCGCGCGTTCCATTCGGCGATGAGGGCCGCATCGTCACCGGCCGAGAATTGGCGCCCGAGAAAAAACATGAGCGGCTTGGGCGCGAGCAGCGAGCCGAGACAGACGACGCTGAACGCGGCCGTGAGGACGGCGCCTTTGAGGAGCGCCACGTGGGCGTCGCCGGTCCAGAACGTGACGGCGATACTGCCGATGATGAAGCTGAGATTGACCGCGCCGATCGCATCGAGCCGATGTTTGCGCACGAGCGACACGGTGCCGTCGACGATGGGGAAGATCGTGGACAGCGCGAGGGCGGGCACGAGCGGCACGCCGTAGCGTTCGAGGACCAACACGGCGATCCAGGGCAGCATGCCCGAGACGAACATGTCGCGCGCGAATCCGCGCACCATGCGGTGACTGAGGCGGTGATGTTCGGCGGACATCGTATTCATGACCGACGTACGGCCGGCTCGGATCGTTGTTTCGGTCTAGCGGGTCCGGCGCATCAGCCGGAGACGGCAATCCGCCCGATGGCGAGCCCGGCGATGACGGCGAGAACGCCCGCGGCGACGCTCCCGACGGCGTACGCAACGCTCGCGAGCGACAGCCCTTCGCGACTGAGCGAGGCGATCTCGTAGGCGAAGGTCGAGAATGTCGTGAATCCGCCGAGGATCCCGACGGCGATGAAGAGCCGGAGGTACGGGCTGAAGTCCGCGCGGACTTGCGCGATTTGCAGGACGACTCCGATCAAGAGCGCCCCGACGACGTTGATGCCGAACGTGGCCCAGGGAAAACCCACACCGAATCGCTGGACGTACCACGTACCGACGAGGAATCGCGCGACGGATCCGATCGCGCCGCCGAGCGCGACCACGACGATGGCTGCGATTTGATTCAAGCGCTACCCGCGCTCTCGTATCTCGACGCGGATGTCGCAGCGACCGTGATGAGTATGCTCGCGCGAAACCGTTCGAGTTCGATCGCGATCGCGCGGATATGGTCGCGACTTGCGACCGCCTGCAGCATCACGGGCAGATCGGCCATCGCGTCGATGGTCGCATCCGACGAAATCCGGCCGTGCGGTCCGAAGCCTTCGCAACCGAGGAAGACCGTCGCACCGGGAAAGCCTAGCTGCTGCATCGCCTCGATGATGCGCCGATAGACGGTTTGTCCCCGCTCGCGATCCGACTGCGAGCAATAGATGCGCAGGAACCACTCGTCCGGTTCTGCGGTCATCGCGCGTCCTTCGCGGCGCTAACGGGAAAGTGCCGGTAGGCGAGCGATTCGACGGCGATCAGCCCGCCGCAGCGCGCGACGAGCGCTTCGACGGCGGGCACGATCGCATCGACCTTCGCGGGAAGATCGACGAACTCGATTAGGAGCGGCCGGTCGACGTGCACCGCAAAGAAACGGTTCGTGTGAAGCTCGCCGCGGCCGCCGAAACCCTCGGTGCCGCGGAACATACTCGCTCCCGCGATGCCTCGTTCGCGCAAGCATCGGACGATCGCGTTGGCAAGCGACGAATCGCCGACGCGGTCGGCCTCACTGATGAAGATGCGCACCAATTTGCCCTCGACGAAGCCGGGCTCATCGAACATCCGTCACTCGAATCTTGGGCGGCATTGACTACGCTACGGGCTCCGCCGCGATGCGGTCTAACTCCTCGAGCGCACCCGCCGAAAGCGTCAACTCGCCGACGGCGAGATTCTCGCGGAGGTGGGCGACCGACGAGGTCCCGGGGATCAACAAGATGTTTGGTGACCGGTGAAGCAACCACGCGAGCGCCGTTTGCATCGGCGTGGCGCCGAGCCGCTCCGCAACGGACGAAAGCGTGGACGACTGGAGCGGCGAGAAGCCGCCGAGCGGAAAGAACGGGACGTACGCGATGCCCGCGCGTGCCAAATCGTCGATCAACGCGTCGTCGTGGCGGAAGGCGAGATTGTAGTTGTTCTGCACGCACACCACGTCGGTAATCGTCTGCGCCTCGGCGACCTGCGCGGCCGTGACGTTGCTCAGGCCGATGTGGCGGATGAGCCCGTCCCGCTGGAGGTCCGCCAGCGTCGTCACTTGCTCGGCGATCGACATTTCCTCGGGGCCGTGGCCCGACCCCATCGAGCGGTAGTTGACGATGTCGAGTGCGTCGAGGCCGAGGTTGCGGAGGTTGTCGTGGACGCCGGCGATCAGCTCGCGGGGCGACGTAGCCGGTTGCCATGACTTGTCGGCCGGGCGGCGCGCGCCGAGCTTCGTCACGAGGACGAGCCCCGCCGGATACGGGTGCAGGGCTTGCCGGATGATCTGGTTCGTGACGTGCGGACCGTAGAAGTCCGACGTGTCGATATGGTTCACGCCGGCAGCAACGGCCTCGCGCAGGACGGCGACGGCGGCATCGGGGTCTTTGGGCGGTCCCCACACGCCGGGACCGGCCAATTGCATCGCGCCGTAGCCGATTCGGCGGACGGTCAAGGATGTGCCGGGGAACGTGAATTGGCCGCCGAGTTTGGATTCACTCATGGGTTACCTTCGTGTTGCTTACAAGTGATCATGGATGTAAGCTATCAGCAGTCGCATGCGACGGCAAGCACTAGCAGAAAGAAATGACGGTATGACATCCGGAGCCACTTTGTTAGCTCCCGAATCCGAGTATGCCCGCAAGACCCGCGGGCGGATCCTGGCGGCTGCGGAGAAGCGCTTCCGCCACTATGGCTTCGGCAAGACGACGATCGTCGACATCGCGAGCGACTGCGCGATGTCTCACGCCAACGTGTACCGCTTCTTTCGTAACAAAACCGAACTCGTCGATGCGATCGCCACGAGCTGGCTGGCCAAGAGCGCGCGCGTCTGCCGCGACGTCGCAGACCGTCCGCAGCCGGCCAGGGACCGCTTGGTCGATTTCGTCCTCGAGCTTCATCGCTGGAAACGACGCGAATACTTGCGCGACACGCGCACGCACGAACTACTCTCGCTCGCGAGCTTCAACGGCCGCCCGTTTGTCACGTCGCATCTCGGCGTGCTGGCCGGGATCCTCGTCGAGATCATCGAGGACGGCAACCGGCGTGGCGAGTTCGCGGTCGAAAATCCGCCGGCGTTCGCACGCGTGATTCAAGCCGCCACCATAAAGTTCTGCGATCCGCGGCTTGTCGCCCAATACCAGGACGAACCACTCGAAGACCAGGCCCGCGAGGTGATGCACGCGCTGATCGGTAGCCTGCCGCTAGCACATCCGGTGTAGTTCGCGGTCGACGCCGACACAGGAGTCGATCGGTTTAGGTTATCACGATTTTCAGCTGTCACCCTGAGCCTGTCGAAGGGCGCGCTGCAGCGACCTCGTTCAGCGAAGTCAACCAGAAAAACGCATATTACCTGAGGCGACCGCAGAACGATGCGGTCGCCTCAGGTAAGCGATTCGAAACGGCCAATTATGAGACGAGGACCGCAGCTTCGCAGGCGGCGACGATCGCTGAAATCGTCGTTTCGGGATGTTGGATCATGCTGAGGTGCCCGGCAGTTACGTGCGTAATGGAGGCTTTGGCCCGTTCGGCCATCATCGATTTCAATGGTGGTGGAATCGCTTGGTCGAGACTGCCGAGAACGTACCAGTTCGGCAACGCCTTCCATCCCAGTTCCGCCGGCGCATTCTCGCCCAAAGCTCCGGCGGTGACCGGACGCTGCGTGGCGGCCATGACCGCCGCGGCTTTGGCTTCGATCCCGGTCGCGAAGGCCGCATTAAAATATTTTGGCGTGAAATACAGGTCCGTTTCGCCGCTGTCGAGTTGGACGGGCGTAAAGAGATCGCTTGGCGGCGCCGGATATGATGAGAGAAGCCCGAGGCAACTCTCGCCGGCATCGGGCACGAAGGCGTCGATGAAGACGAGCGCCTTCACGTTGCTGCGGCCTGCCGATGCGACGCTGATGACGGCTCCGCCGTACGAGTGGCCGACGAGGATCACCGGTCCGGGAATCGCTTTCAGGAAGGCGGCGATGGACGCCGCGTCGGCCGCCAGGCTTCGGAGCGGATTCGGCGGCGCATAGACGGTATAGCCGTCGGCTTGCATCCGCCCGACCACGTCGTTCCAGCACGACGAATCGGCCCAAGCTCCGTGAACGAGTACGATTGCCGGCTTACCGGCATCTCTTGCGTTGTCAGACATATGAAGTCACCTCTCGAGAAGTAATTAGCGAGTTTGTGTTGCCGACATGGCCGCCATGATTGCTGCGACCGTCGCTTCGGGATGCTCCACCATGCTCGGATGCGATCCGTCCGTATGCGAGATGTGGGCCTTCGCGCGTTCGGCCATCTTGAGTTGCAGCGCCGGGGGGATGACCAGATCGGCATCGCCCACGACGTACCAGGACGGGATCGACTTCCAGCCTTCGTCTTCCGGAGCCTTATCGGTGAGTGCCGCTTGCGTGAGCGGACGCTGTTCTGCGGCCATCGCAGCCGCCTTTGGCGCGGGCACGTCGGACGCGAAGACGGGGCCGTAGTATTTCTGAGCGATGTAAACGTCGACGCCCCCGCTTCCGAAGGGAACCGCCGTGAAGAAATCTTTGGGGGGCGCGGGGTATGGGGCCAAGAGGCTTCCGGGACTCTCGCCTGCGTCGGGAACAAACGCATCGACGTATACCAGAGCCTTGACGTTCGGGTTCCCGACCGAAGCGACGCTAATCACGGCGCCACCGTACGAATGACCGACCAGAATCACCGGCCCGTCGATCGTCTTCAAGAACGTCGAGATCACCTTCGCATCGGAAGCAAGGCTGCGAAGTTCATTTGGCGGCGCGTACACCGTATAGCCGGCTGTTTGCAGCAGGCCGATCACGGCGTCGAAACTCGACGCGTCCGCCCACGCCCCGTGAACGAGCACGACCGTCGCCTTCTGACTTTGATTTGTCGTCTGCGAACGCCCGGCGACCGGAACGAATACGAGCATGATCGCGACGCAAAGCGCGGCACCTCGGACGTGCCATTTCGCCACCAACTCGAGGAATTGCGACAACTTGTTCCACCTTTCTAGAACAACGTGGTTGCTGAGAACGATATCAACATATCCGGCGCCCCCGGTCCAGGTCGATTCGTGCGCTCTTTTTTGTGTACTTCCGTGGCCCCACGATGGACCGGGCGAGCACGAGTCAACTGTGTGAGAAAGTGTAGGAGTCGGGGGTGGGAGAGCCCGTGCACGCGCGATAAGTCGAGAATCATCTACCTGACATTAGCGAAAGTTGAGATCTGTTCGTGCTGAGCATACTTGGAGGGGTTGTTGCGGAATCGGATCCCGTCGTCCTCGAGCCGGGCCACAGGTTGGAGTTGCTCGCGCACATCTCCGGGCGTGTCGGCCGGCTCATCGTATCGGTTCAGGAATTCCAAGAGGTGCCGCTGCACGCTCGAAGGCGGACCATTCGCAAGCTCGGGCCTGCCGAACTTGAAAACGTCTACGCCATGATTCGCGCAAAACACAAGCAGGTCATACGCTTAGCCGAGATCGCCGCCGTCGTCGGTTTGAGCCCTTGCCAGTTCTCTCGCTCGTTCCGTGTCAGCACGGGCATGACGGTGACGGCCTATATACTGCGAACCCGTCTCGAAACTGCCATGAACCTCATGCTGCAAGCGGATCGTTCCCTATGCGATGTCGCGCTTCGTTCCGGCTTCAGCGATCAAGCGACGTTTTCTCGTATGTTCGCGCGCTCGCACCACATGACGCCTTCTAAGTGGCGTAGGTACCAAACAATGTCGGAGACATGAAATAGGGAGGCGCCAAAATCGCAAATCTACGGCGTCGAAAGGCGCTTCTTGACGAAGCGATCGACGCGTGTGGGGGCCTGCAGCGTTGGAACGAAGTATCGTCCTTCAGCGCGCATATGTCCCTCCGTGGCGGCCTCTTCGTAAGCAAAGGACAGCCTGGCGTTCTCGACCGCATCCGCGTCGAAGGGACGACGCGCGACCAGTTCGTGCGAATACCTGATTTCGGCATGCCGGGGCGTAGCGCCGTATTTCGGCCGGATCGAGTGCGCATCGAAGAAGCCGACGGATCCCTACTGATGCAGCGCGAGACACCAAGAGCTTCGTTTGGCGGGCACGTCGAGACGACATCGTGGGATCCGCTGCACTTGACGTATTTCAGCGGATGCACGACATGGGATAGTCTAACGACGCCGTTCTTCATGGCCGGCCCGGGCTTTCAAACCGAAGAGCTCGAGCCGTGGCAAGAGCGCGGCGAAATATGGCGTCGTCTCTTTGTGTGGTTTCCTGGGACGATCGCCGCCCACGCTTCACAGCAGACGTTCTACTTCGGTAACGACGGGCTGCAACGGCGCGTCGACTACTGTGCCGAAGGAGCAGGCGGCGTCGAAGTAGCGAACTACTGTATGGAACATAAGACGTTTTCGGGAATCACGTTGCCGACGCGGCGGCGCGTGATGCGGCGGGACGTGAAGAACAACGCCGCGCCCACGCCGATCCTCGTAGATGTCTCGATCGCCGACGCCGCATTCTGGTGACCGGAAGCTTCGTCGAACGCAGGAGCGGGAGCCCTGCCGAACGTGTGCCAATGTCAGCGCATGCGCGTGTCCGTGCCGGCGTTTGGCGATCTACTCAAGAAGCACCGCCTGGCCTCCGGCATTTCCCAAGAAAGCCTCGCCGAACGAGCGCGGGTAAGCGCGGGCGCTATCGGAGCCCTCGAGCAGGGCTCGCGGCGGGCACCCTATCGGGAAACCGTGACCCGCCTGGCCGACGCGCTCGAACTGCTGCCGGACGATCGTCGCGAGCTCGAGTTTGCCGCGGAGCGGGCCCGCGGGCGGCGACAACGGCTCGATACGGAAACCGTCCAGGACAACAATTTGCCCACCCGCCTCACGTCTTTTGTTGGCCGCGATGACGATATCGCGAAAATCAAGGAGTTGCTTCGGACCAGCCGTCTGGTGACGTTGACCGGTTCGGGCGGAATCGGCAAGACCAGGTCGGCGCTCGAAACGGCCCGCGCGTTGCTCGAGCAGAGACGGCACGAAGAGGCGTGGTTCGTCGACTTTTCGCCGTTGCGTGATGCGGCCTTCGTTGCCGGAGCCATCTCCGAGGTCTTCAATCTTCCGGCTCCCCCGCTTGCGAACCCGGTGCCTTCGTTAGCGGCAAATCTCAAGTCGCGCGCTTGCCTATTGATTCTCGACAACTGCGAGCATCTCGTCGAAGCCGTTGCCGAAGCCGCCGGTGCACTCTTGCTCGGCTGTCCGGATCTTGTAATCCTCGCGACGAGTCGAGAGCGCTTAGCGATCGAAGGCGAACGCGTGTACCGCCTGCCTTCCCTCGCGGTTCCCGCCGGCGTTGCTATCACAGCCGATGAAGCGTACCGCTGCGCCTCATTTCAACTGTTCGTTGACCGCGCGGCGGCGGCCGGCTCGGGGTCGACATTCGGCGGCGAGGAGCTTAAGATCGGAGCGGAGATTTGCCGCCGGCTCGAGGGCATTCCGCTGGCGATCGAGTTGGCCGCGAGTCGCGTTCCATCACTTGGCCTCGTGGTGTTGGAGAGACGTTTAAGCGACCATCTCGCCATTGCCGGTCACAGGCGCGATCTGCCTGAGCGCCAGCGTACGATGACCGCCACCATCGAGTGGAGCTACGGCCTGCTCAGCGACTTGGAGCGCGCGCTCTTGCGGCGTCTGTCGGTCTTCCGGGGCGGCATGACGGTCGAGGCGATCGAGGCCATCGGCGTCGACCTATCGCTCACGCGCTACGACATCCTGGATCCGCTGTCGTCATTGTGCGACAAATCACTGCTGAGCGTGGCCGGCGATGGTGAGCGGATTCGCTATTCGATGCTCGAGGTCGTTCGGGCGTTTCTGTTGAGTCAATTGAGTGAGGCCGGGGAGCTCGAAGCGGCTACTCGCGCTCACCTGCGATGGATGGGATCGGTCGCGGAACGCGCCAACGAGCAACTCGGCCGCGTATCGCGGTACGACTGGCTGCGCGAATTCAGCTCGGAACTCGATAACGCGCGTGAAGCGATCACGCGTGCGCTCGAGGCCGGCAATGCCGATGACGCCCTTCTCGCGGCCCGGATTGCCGGCGGTCTGCGCGCCCTCTGGATCGGGACCTGGCGTCGCGGTGAGTGCCGGCGATGGTGCCAAGCGGCGCTCGCGCGCATCGACGAGGATCGGCATCCGTCGGTTGCGGCGACGCTCTTGCGTGCATACGTGCAATCGGCCTCGGGTCGCGAACTGATATCGGTCGCGGACAGAGCGATCCAGCTCTTGGAGCGTATCGGCGATCGTCAAGGCCTGATGTTCGTACGCGCGAATGTTGCGTTGGAGCGCAGCAAGATAGGGCACTTCGTGGAGGCGGAGGAAGACATCGCGCGTTCGTTTGCGCTCGCGGCGGAGAGCGGTATGCCTGCACGCACAGAACTCCTCTTGCGAGAGTTTCAGTGGCAGATCCGCATCCGGACGGGTAGACTCAAGGAGGCGCGACGCGATTTGCAACGTCAAGCTCAACTCGTCGCGCAACTCGGTGGCGAAGAATTCGAACGCCTGACACTGCTCTACTTCGAGGGCTGCGTCGAATTCGCCGCCGGAAATTACGGACGGGCCATCGACTTGTTCGAAGCCACCGCAGAATCGTGGGCTCGCGACGAGGTCGTGGCGGAGCTCCGAGTCAGACTCGTTCACGTCGCGGCGGCACACATCGTTTTCGGACAGCTCGATGCGGCCGGCGATATCCTTCGCACCGCACTGGACGGCGTCGCCGGCGAAGGCTATTCCGAGCCGCTCTGGCATGCCGTGCAGCACTTCGCTACACTAAGAGCGCTGCACGGACACGTCCGAAGCGCCGCGCGCCTCGCCGGCTTTGTCCAAGCCTGGGGCGCCCAAAACGAGCGCGTACCGGATATTTTCGGCCGCTCGAGCATGAGCATTCTCGAGGACGTGCTGCGGCGCGAGTTATCTTCCCCGGCGGCGGTTGCGCTTGCCGCGCAGGGCTCGACGATGGGACTTCACCAGGCCGTCGAAGAGGCGTTATCGAGCTTAGGACCGACGTCGACGCACTTGGAGCGTTCCTAGTGCGCGAGAAACGGTGTTGCTTCAAATCGCGTGCCGTCGGTCGCGATGGTGACGGCGCCGTCGCGATCGGTCCGGTACACGTGTGCGCCCGCGCTTTCGAGCGTCGCTATCGTTTGCGGCGACGGATGCCCGAAGAGGTTGTGACGGCCGACGGAGACGACCGCGATACGCGGCGATACCGCGCGAACGAACGCCGGGGTCGAACCGTAAGCGGAGCCATGGTGGCCGACCTTGAGAATTTCGGCTCGCAAATCGTCGCCGCTCGCGAGAAGCCGGGCCTCTGTCTCGGCGCCCGCATCGCCCGTGAAGAGCATCCGGAACGACCCGTATTCTAGGCGGAACACGAGCGAGTTGCTGTTGATGTCGCTACGCGACCCGGTGATGTACGGCAACGTGGGCCCGTAGAAGCGAAACGTGACGCCGTCGTTCGTGCGCCACACGTCACCGCCACGTGGTTCGAGGAGCGGAATGCGCTCGGTGCGAGCGATGTCGAGCGCATCGCGATACGCGTGACCCGCATATGTCTGTCCGCTATCGGCGAATGCGTTCGCGCCGAGCGCTCGGAGCACCGGCGCGATCCCGCCGACGTGGTCTCCATGCGGGTGCGACAAGAGCACCGCGTCGAGATGGTGGATGCCCTGGCGGATGAGGAACGGCACGACGACGCGTTCGCCGACGGCTTCCGCGCTCGAGGTGCCGGCGAGTTGCGGGCCG
>Ga0116227_10000752_pt1 | contig 66547 bp, 51 predicted proteins | sample S1TSphgellanicum_FD_89693 | JGI IMG/M metagenome (GOLD analysis project Ga0116227, IMG submission 89693) | Host-associated microbial communities from peat moss isolated from Minnesota, USA - S1T2_Fb - Sphagnum magellanicum MG | ecosystem: Host-associated > Plants > Peat moss > Unclassified...
AATCAATTATCATAGGATTGTTTTAGACCTCATAACCAAACTTTTAGTTGCAAAACAAAATATTAAACTATGAAGATGTAATTATGAAAAAATAATAAAGAAAAATGTCAATTACCAATGAGTGATTTTTAGTCAAATTGATCATCATATATTAGTTAATAGTCCAAACTAACTGGCTACTACCTAGGTTAGGAAGTAGATTTAACCAAGGCCTATCTACTTACTTATATTTACTTACCTACCGACCTATTTATTTCCTACCTCCAACCTACTTATTAATTACTTAACTTTTTTATTTACTTACATAAATAATGATTCAAAATTTAAAAATAAACAAAAAATGTCACCTTTTAGGGGTAGTGCATTGGTAAGGGCTTGGTTTATTAATTTAAAAGTGAGAGGTTCAATTTTTTATACTTGTAATCTATTAGCATGCTCAAGGGACTAGGGTAGAAAAGCTACATTAAGATAACTAAGTAGGCTAATTATAATGTGGTCTAGGCTAGATTTTAATTATATGATGATCTTGAAAAACCACGTTATTAATATGCATTTAAGTAGATATTTAAAGAATGTAAGCATTTACAAAAATAAAAGTTAGGCCATCCAAACTCTATAAAATAAATTAAAAATAGATGAAATATTTTAAAATTTTAATTTAAAATTAATGGTGTTATAAAATGTACTTGTATGTTTTCAACTGTTGCTCATTATAATCAAAATATATCAAACTTCTAATGTAAATAGTAAAAATAAATTTGAAACACAATTTGACCAACCAATTTCAAGCATAATTGTTTATCTACCTTTATTATACTAAATTTCCTTAGATTCTTTAATTGCTATAAATTCAAAGAAAAGCACCACATTTTCTTAATGTTATTTTAAATGATTTTCAATATACTAAATCTTGTACTTGTGTAAAAGATTGGTCCACTTTTGGATTGCATTTTTTGTTATTTTTATGTACTCTACCATGTTTTCACCTGAATTGAAATGATTTCAAATTGTTAGGAAATTGTAATATATATTTCACTTATGATTCCACATAATTTAAATTGTGTTTGTGAATCATTTGAAAAGTTTGATAATTTTTGTGTCACAAATGTAGTTTTTCAAGGCATTAACTATAAGTATGTGGAAAATCAAAATTTTGACATATATTCATTTTTGAATGGAAGGTGACAAATATTTTGAGATGGATTAATGCATAAAATTCAGTTCAAATGCATATTTGAATGATTGGTGAAATTAAATACAAGTGCATTATAAAATAAAAATTGGGCTTTATTATATTTATGCATGCACAAATATACCCATGGTTCCTTGACTTTACATTATCAAATCTATTTATTTAAATAATATATAAATAATGTGAGATTGTGTTATCTTTGTGAAAGTTGAAATGATAAAGCCCAAATATCAAAACGTAAATTCAAAATTAAATGCACCACATTTTGAAAACAATTATGTTGTGCATGTAACTATAACATTGAACCCAAAAGTTCTCAAAAGGGGGTCATCAATTTTTGCTTTCACCTCTTATTGCTATTACATTGTAGACCTTTGGAACTTGTGATAGTGTTCATGTAGGTGGCATTGGTATCAACATTCAAGCAACAATTTACAAACACAAAACATTCTACCTTGTTTACAATTGATTCGCACACTTTATGCACATTACATAAAAACCATTTGCCAACTTTCTCTCAAACTTAAATTTCAATTGCATGATTGTTACACCCTTAACAAATCTAAGATCATGCCATATGGAAAGATTGCAACATGAAAGGAGTAGGGACTATCTGAATATTTATTAACAAGTACACCTAAGTTAAAGTGTGACCGGTTATGGGGTGGCCGAACGGAAACCTTATGACTACTGAGTTTGGAAATCTGATCTTTTTGGTTTAAGGGATTGAGAAATTAAACCCGCCGGAAAAACGGACTTAATGAAGGCGGCCATTTTATGGATTTGGGGACTTAAACTTGTAACGGTGCATGGGAAAGCTTGAGCGGGAAGCCAAGCAGGTAACGGCTGGAATTCTGGAGGTAGGAGGGCGATTTGGATTTTGGAGGACTAGCAGATGAAGGGGCGGTATTTTGAGTGGCGAGGGGGGATTTTTTCTCGGGTTGTTCTTCATGCAGCTGCTTAGCTTGTTGCTGATTTTCTTCCGCTGCGCTAGTATCATGCTGAGCGGCTGTGTAATCTCTTGATGCAATTAGCATGGAAGGTGGCGCCAAGGAGTGATGAGAGCTCTAAGGGGTCCGAGCCTTAGATGTGTGGCAGGTAGAAGAGAGGGAGAGGATCTGTTAGCGGAATGTTTTTCTATGGGGATTTGTTTGCATCTGAGTTGTGGTCAGCTGAGTGTTATTTTGTGGAGAATGAGAGGTAGGAGGGGTCTGTGCCTGCAGATCTGTTGTGTGGACATGATGGGGTTGTCATTGTGAGAGGATTCGTTGCGAGCTTGGTTTACTGTTGGTCCGCGTCTGTGATCTCAAAGGGTGGCTGCTAGGTTTATGGGTGCTGGGTTTCAAAATGTGGAGAGTGAGAGTAGTGTATAGAGGCAGTGGAGGGATGTGGTTTAGTGGCTCGAAGGACCGAGCAAACACGAAAGGATCTGACCTCGAAGGCATCACCGGAAGTTCCTATTATTGGTAATTTTGATCATGCATATCATTTTATTTTAAATGCCCATTTGGCTAAAACCCATTGACCATTTTGACCAAAGTGGTCAATTTTTTGTTCAACTTGACTAGATGTTCAATTTAATAAATAGTTAAATAAGTCATTTTAATCAAATTCACCAATAAAAAAAATACACATATCATTTAGACCATGAGCCTTTAATTTTAGTGGACATGTTCATTAATAAAAGATGGACAAGGCAATTAATTTGGACAACTTGAAATATCATGAATTGCAATAATGATAAGAAAATAGATTGGGTAATAAACTAGGATGTATGGCATCATGTGATTATCCAAAACATAATGAATGAGAACATGAACTTTAATAAAAAAAGGTTTACAACTATTGGTTTGTGACTATTTGTTTGATTTCCATGCCAAGTGATGTCTTTTGCAACTAGTTATCTAATGGTTTTGGTTTTGATAATTAGAGCATTTTGTAATCACATATGTTCATTGCAATTAAAGCCTAATTATAAATTGAGTCATATATTTCAAAATTATCTAGTGAATATTGCACGTCATCATGTACAAATGAGACACATCTAGGTTTGTTAGGTGGTATTGAGGGGAGAGAACTTGGCAATTCTTGGTTTTGTAAAACCAAGACATGTTTTTTAGTTCACACTTCAAATAAAGAAGGCATGGGAACTTTAAAATGAGATTAGGACCAATTCTCACAACTATGAATGCAACATGAAATCAATTTACACAAACTAAGAAAGAAAGTGATCAATGCAAATTAAAATCAAGATAGTGTATGGATAAAATCCCAAAAGACACACATTCACATGATTCACTATGACTTGGACTTGGGAAAGTCATCACTATTTTCCTTCTATTATATTTTAGAGGCAACAATATGTTTTTTTTTTCCAATAATAATTTTTTTTTCAATTTGGATTAGTTATAATGGGGATATTGTTTCTCTCCCCTCTAAGGTTTCTTTGTAAATTGTGACTAACATTACATTGAAATGGCAAAAATTCTAAGGATTGCCAAGAAAAAATCCTCAAAATCTTTAATTTTACTTAATAATGAACAATGTAACTTTGTAAGTTCATAATTCTCACATATGAATTTTGATTTGAATGATTTTGTGTGCAATGTATAACCCTCAAAGAAAAATTTCCAATGAAATATTTCATGCTTAGTTGAAGGTCATTTGACCCGTTTGCTAGACATTTTAGGGACTACTTATAATCAAATTACTAATTTGTTTGTTGACCATTCATTTGGGCAATAACTTGTGTTTCAAATCTTCAAATGGGGAATGTAACCTCATTTTAGAAATTTTCTTTTCAAATCCTTTCCAAAGGTCCAAGGAAGGGCCAACTTGAACAAGGTTTGGTCCCAAGAAACTTTGTTTCAAAAATTCGAGACATTATAAAATTTCAATTCTCAAGTGAGGATCCATTTTAAAGTCTTGGGATTTTCTCTCTTGCATTATCCCACACTTGTATAACTATGTGTTTAAATCCCAATACATTTTCCCAACCCATTCCCTTTGTCACGCCTCAACCTAAGTCACACCTTGATCACAAACCTAAGGCTAAAGTTATGTTCACAACTGCGACATAGATTGCAAGTCACAAATGCAAAATGTAAGAAACTCTAAAGCCTAAACTCCAGGTAGGTTATAACTTAAATCAAAATATAACTAACGAAAAATCAAACAACCTTCCTACGAGCATGCATTGAAAAACTAACCAATGGCTTCAAACTCCAAACTATTGCAAACTTGTTGTGACCTAAAGAATTTCAACCTACCACAACCCACAATGGTGGAAATGGGCATTAGTAATTACCTATAGTTTGTGGATGTGAGGTGAGCATGGGTGGCAACAACATCGTGAGGTGTGGAGCTATTGGGGGTGGAGTTTGCTGCTTTGTTGACTTGTGACAACAAACTTGTTTGCACACATAAATTGGTTTCGGCAATGGCTACACAGGAGCGCAATATGCAATGGCAACGTAAGTCCCTGCCGTAAGTCCCTGCCATAATGTTAGATGGCAAACACAAGATCATCACCATTGTTAGGAGCAGTCATAAATCTCAACCGTCAATAGTATGGTCAGCCTCTCTCTCTCTTCATGGTGGATTTCAGCGAACTTTTTTATTTGCAGCCCGAAATTAACAAGGGCTTTTCATAGGCATGTTCTCAAGTTCACAAAATGGCAAATTTTCAACGCATTAGCTTTAAGCAACTGTGGGTGGTGAAGTACATAGCACAGTTGCTTAATGCTTTATGCACACACACACACACACACACATATATAAGCACCTGAAGGACACAGAATTGTATCTTAGTATATTCTGCATGTCAACAAACAAACATACATCGATGCTTGTGCACTCTTTTAGCTTCTAAAAGAATACTATTGTTAGTGGATTGTATGCACATATTTTAAGTCCTTTCATGGTCTGCTATTGAAAAGTTTTTAAACCACCTGAGATAAGTTTTACTGTTTCAACTTTGAACTAGTGTTTGTCAGGGGTTTCATTTTTTCAATTTTGTGAAGTTGCCAGCAATCATTCACAAGAGGAATTAGCCAAATTTTGGCTACAGTTTACAGAAGAAAATATCAGGCTATATTTTTGGCTATGTGGAACCCATTGTCCAAATGATGGCAATTTCTGAAAAAAAAAATCTTCCAAAGTGCTTTGGGCACATTTCTTTCACAAAAATCATTCATATGAGTTTCTTCTACTTGCCACCAAATGGCAAGGATTCGACAAAAACGCTGACGTCTGTCTGTGATAGCCTTTTAAGTTTTGAACATACCAGCCTGGTCATGGTACAGGGTCCTTTTAAAAAACTTTGATACCAACTTGGTCTTGGTATTGGGTCCGAGACTGGTGTTGTTAGTACTGGTGGGGATCCCTGTTGAGCATTAAACCTGTCCTCTGATGAAGAGTAGGGTATGAAGAGGACGCAAGAGTCAGCTTGTTAGAGATAAGTAGCTTTTGCCTCAAGATGGCTGGCTGATAATTAAAAGGATTTTCCATTCATTAGAAACACTACATGGAGATTCCTTGTCCACAAGTTGTTTTGCTCAACTTAAGCTTTCTGTCCCCCTCCTTTGAATCTTGTGGAATCCAAATTGGACTGACCCAGTTTCCTTTGAATCTTGTGGAATCCAACTTGGACTGAACCAGTTTCTATTAGCTGGATCTTTACTTTGAATCCTGGCACCAATCACTTTGCCACCTTTAACCTACAACCTTACCCATTTGTCAGTTGTGGGGTTCATATCCAAAATCTCCCATCACTAGAAATATCTTAAGAACTTTGGGTAAAGCAGATGGGATTTAGTGTGGCAAGTCACAAAGCTATGGTTTATGAGTTCTTAAAAGTAGCTACTTTATCATGGGAACCCACATACAAAAGTCATTTGTATACACGAATAGCTACTTTGTATGATGACAAAACTTGGGGGCATTAGGGCACTTTATACGTTTCCGAATGAACAAATGGATCAAAATGTGTAAGGTAAGCAGTAAAAATGTAAAGGTTGGGGCACATTCGCAAAATGCAGGACCTGACTCAGTTACTGCCTCATCCTACGCCCCTCATTTTCAGCCCTACATTATGCGAGTGTAGCCCCAACATGGGGCCTTACACATTGTAAAGCACAAGACGTGTTTATAATAAGACTAACATACATAGATCAGAAGGTGATAGTAGCAAGAGGCAAGTTATAACTTCAAAGCTCACGTACTAAGACGAGGATGTTAAATCAGCAATGGGTCCTTATTGTACACAGTACAAAAGTATTGTCTGCTTCTTTTTATTCTTGTGTGCCCCTGACTCAATCCATCTTCTTGAGAAAAAGATAGATGATGCCTATACACAAATTTTGCGTCCTGTTATGCGTACTTTGGGCATGTACTAAACATTACAACGCCAAACACTAAGAAACATAATATGCTTCCTAGTGTTTGGTACATGCATTACACACCCAAAGCTTGCATAATTATACACAAAACATGTGTCAGGTCATCACCAAACACATCTTGGTCAGCCAATTGGGCAGTTGGGGAAAAGGAAGCAGAAAATACTTTTGTTGGCTGCATTAAGGACCCATTGCTGATTCAATGTTGTCCAGTACTAATGTGCCTCCTATTTTTGAGAAGGCATTTTTAACATGTGTGTAAGGTGCCCTCCAAATATAGTGCAAAGTTTTTTTTTGAGTGTTTTATTTAGAATAAAAGATTCTTTGACTTATGGGACAATAAAATTGGCAAACACATCAATTGGCCATAGGGAATGAGCCAATTGTACATATTGAAAGTTCATTCCAACCTACAAGTTTTGTGATCCAATACAAATTTTTATGTAAATTTATTTTTGGATACAATTTGTGTCCACAAATTTTCAAAGATTGTCCAATCGGGTGCAAATACATTTAAAGTAGACAATATGATTATTTTATAAAAGGATTATGAACCTTTAAAATGTCAAAACAAAAACATATGTTAAAAAAACACAATTTTCACCACTATCTAACATGGATTTTGGTTCCTTTCAACATATTTGCACCCAAATATAATTTTTTAGTTGTCATATTTCAAGGTTAAGAATTATTTCCAATAATGTGGGTTCATATTTAATAATGAACTGAATTTATTACAAATAAACCCAATGCAGTTGGGGAAAAGGATAAATTGAAGAATCAATTATATTTGGACCTATATTAATTAGTCGGTTAATTAGCTTAGGCATCAAGTATATAAGTTGGAAAATGTTGATATTGTAGTGCACAACAATTCCATAATGAGATAAAATTATTCTAATTGGATTTTAAGCTATTTTTAAAACATTTATTGGATAAAAGTTTTTGACTTTGACATAATAACCCAATCCCACACAAACTACAATTTATGGAACCAATTTTGAGCTTTTACTATTTAATTAACATGCCAAAATTTGGAATAGTTCAAAACTAAATTTGAAAGATTTAGAAGTTTGGGATAAAAGCTTGTTTTCAAATAATATATATGAGCTAAGATATTCATATGTTCTCAAATTTAGACAAATTGGTAGCTCTAAAATGACTAAAAAAATTGCAATGGAGAAAAGCAACCTTATTATATTCAATTTCATCAAATTTCAATTTCAATTATGTATTGAACAAATTGAGTCAAGTGGCACAATGATGACTTCTAGCCTTACAAAGGACATGCAATCAAGATTATCACTATATATGCCATACATAATCAAAATATGTGCTATGAGAAAATAAACTTGATGGATGCCAGGTCTATGTCAAGAATAGCAATCCTTTTATACATGTGTTGGTAACTAACTCGTGTGGCATGAGAAAATTCAACCTAGTGATTACAATGTCAATGTAAGGAATAAACATGCCAAATGTAACCAAACCACATGGTACAAAATAATTCATCTTGGTCATCTGAAAAATGGTAGAAATATTGGATCAAGAAATCCATAAAACTTGGGATAAAATTGTAGGTTGATACAAAATGACCATGAAATATTTTAATACACACTTTGTAGATAATTTTCAAGTAAAAGGATGCATTGAAACATGTCTAAAATTACATAATAACATTGAAGTAACTTATCAAAATAAATTTAATGAAGTCTTATGGAATTAATCTTTCAAACATGGTGGAGAAAAATATATGTAATAGGCAATTGCACAAATGTGAACAACACAAATAACTTGTTTTGGAACTAGATTACATGTAAAATTTGTTATTATGTCATGTCACCTTTGTATACTTGATCAATGTATATCATGAAAGGAACTTATTACTATAAGCAAGTCCACTTTGTTGTGTTTTGTTCCCCCAATGGAATGTTGTGGATTGATTGCCTATTAGGATACATCGCAATAAATTTAAAAACGATTTGATAATATTTCAAATGGCATGTGCCATGGCCTCAACAATGATGTTAACATTGAACATATAGAGGCACTTGATCCAAAACAATGTTCAAAGGACATTGGAGTCACCACACCAAGCGAAAACAAAGAAGTTTGTTGTATGTGATGCACAATAATCTTTAAACTTGTTGGCACCACTAGATACAATTTCATTTTCATATATGAACATTATTCTGAATCTAATGGCAATTGATGGCATCAATTGTGGAAGTGCATATTTACCAAATGCAACCAAATTTGCCTAGGTAGATGAAGGATCCAATTGAAGCAAATGGATGAGTCATGTAGTTGTTCATTTAAACACCTTATTATTGTCATGAGTTGTAGATTCTTTAAGATTAGTCTTTACATTCATTCAAAGCCACTTGATACTATTTGTTTCCTAAGATAGGATTATTACAATGAAAGATGATGAGGTCCTTTAAGCTTGACTACACAACAATTAAATGAACCACGATGTTAAATTTTTCAAAATACCTTTATTTCATTCTTGGGTTCAAAATAGTTCATAATTCTATGATACATGTGTCTAGTGTATATACCATTGTTGGGTGGAGTAAAATTTCACTCACAACTAGGCCGGATATTTGACTAGTTCTTTCTTAGAACCCTAATTGATATCAAGTCTATAACCATTCAATCTTAAACAACCCTTAGAAGCATGGTTGATAATGTACTTATTCAAAAAGCAATTCAAATCACATTAACCACAATCTAACATGGGGATAAGTTTGCACATAAATACAAAAATTCAAAACCTCATTCTAAAGGTTTTTTTGAAAAGGTTCTTAATTTATATCTATAGGGTAAGTCTTTAAATCCATTCAATTTTTGGACCTTAAGTTCTTACATTGAGAACTTTTATGTTTTGATGACACTTATGATTGCACCAAGGGACCAATTGAACTTCTTGTCTTTATAAAGAATTATTCCTTGATGTACTATTTACCAAGTTCAAGAAAAATGTTAATTATGATGTCATAGTATACAATATCCACAAACCACAAGTTAAGTAGAAAACAAAAACACAAGATCAATGTATGTCACCTTGTATCTTTTTGTCTTCTTTTCATTGTCTTACTTAATGCATTTGATCAAATGCAAATTCTCAACAAATGATTTACAAGTTTACCACCTTCAAAGCAATGGAAATTTTTAACTCTCTTGTGAACTTGTGACAATGTAACACTTATAAAACACCCAACAAACTAGGTCAAATGCTTACTGGGAATTTTTTAATTTTGTGCTAAATTCTTCTTTTGGAGGGAAATATGGTACCTTCTAAGACCATGGTGGACAAACAAATTGTCATTCACATGTTTGACATATGTAAAGGATATTTAGCAGTCATTTTTGTTCTCTTACCAAATCTGTAAGCATAAATTTAGGGTTGATAGTTTATACTGCAAGTTAAATAGACTTTTAAAAAAGTTATTTAGAAGTTGGGTTTTGCTTTTGGAAGGGTTAATTCTTTTCAAAATCTATACATAAATCCAACATGTATGTTGATTGATTACTACATACACAATTTGCATTAGGTAGTATTGTCAATCATTTGTGCACCTACAAATTTCTAGTGTTGGTAGCCCAAGGAGGACACTAGTAAAAAAAAAGTAAAAAATATTTGAGTGAAAATATAGAGTGCAATATATTGGTTGTTGAGTAAAAATTATAAGTTAATTAATTAAAAAATAAGGTACATTTTATTCAAATAATTAATTATAATTAATATAGGGTGGCTCTAATATGTATATATATAATTATTAAATAATAATAGGTTGATAAAAATAAGTTGAACAATTATTTAGTGCCCCTTATAAATGAGCATTTGATGCACATAGATCTCAAATTTTACATTAAATGTCCCCCTAGGGTTGGTACGTTCGCATTTTTTAGACCTTAGAACTGGTGGGTAAAGGCCAAGCATATATGTACACCCAAAGCTATTGATTCTCAAAAATCAAAGAACTAGTTGTGACCCTTGATTGGAAGCTTTGGAAAATCATAAACCATTTTTGACCCTTGACTAAGGTCCCAAAGAAATCAAAGAACCGGGTCAAATAACCTACACTATACCATTGGTTTTTTGCATGTTCTTTCATGAAAAGCACCAATTTTTTGAAATTTCACAAAGACCCAAAACTAAAGGTTCTTTTGATTCTGAAAGATATTAAAAGAAACTAGAACCAAAGGTTGAAACTGTGATATTCTGAATTATTTGTTAAAAAAAAAACATTGGAGGTTTTTTAAATTTTTAAACATTGAGAACCTACAATTGAAGGTTATTAACAAAATCAAAGAACTGCGGAACTCTGCAAACTACTCTATTTTCAAAAGTTTAAAAACTTTATTTAAGATATTATTTCTTCCAACCTTATCAAGTCTATCTTCAACACAAGTGGTACCAACGGGTGTAATTGCAGGATGTTATATCCTACCCATCATCCCACCCATTGAACTTCACAGGTGTTAATGGGACATCATGTATGGTTTAGCAACTTAAAATTGCGTAGTCATTTTGCAAACAAAAACATTTTTTCATGTCCTCTTACATATCAAAAACCTAACCCTCTACATATACATGTTTTGTTGCAAGGAGCAATTTTTATGAATTCCAACCACCATATTGTAGCAAAATCATTTTTTTGTTTAGCTCAATTGACATTTAGCCAACCTTGTAATAAAACCATGCGAACACTGCACAAGACTTTGCTTTGACCCCATGAAGTTGGATAGAGTGGGGGTGGAGGGGGCATGTTTAGTGTCTCAATGTGCTACCCCTTCAAATTATTGTGAAGAAATCAAAGTCTCAATCATTGGATCTCTTTCTTGTGGACAAAGTCCCCACAAGTGGAAATACAGATGCACAAAACTGCCTTTTCATGCATGCTAAATTATGCCATGTTGAGAACACATTAGTATCTTCTCTCACAAGAATTGCTTCATATTTGGGAAGCTTCTTGAATCATCATTTATATATTTACCAAAACATTTTCCAACCGATATTTCATCGAAGGGTGGTGTTAAGCATCCCATATGCTAAATTTTAAACCACCAATCACACAACATAATTGTTACCTTTGCTCAAGGGACACTTAGTGCAAAGTTTGGGATTTAGGTACATCAAATGACCATTTTTAAGGAAGATATTAGATAATTGTTCAACTATTTTTTATCATTTTATTATCATCTTTTTCTAATATATACATATTAAATTCACCCTATATTAATTATAATTCATTTAAAAAAATTATTATATATCTTATATATTATAATTAAATTCATTATTTGAATAAAATGTACTTTTTTAGAATTAATTTACTTACAATTTTTTACCTAACAACCAATACATCGCATCTTATATTTTTACTAATGTATTTTCTATTTTTTTTACTAGTGTCCCCAGGGCTATGCACCCAGGTTCTCAAGTGTTTTCAAAAAAAACAAATAACCACTCACTAAACCACTGGTTCTAATATCATTTTCGATTTATTTACCCATCAGATAAGGGTATATTAAGAAATCAAATTTTTGGAATAACCTACCCTACAATAACCAGCCTACACGGGTACTTAACCCGCATCATAAACTGGGGGTACATATTGGGCAGTATTGGACAAGTAGGTAGGTATGTAGGTACTTAGTTGGCTAGTAGTAGGTCTATGGGTAGATGGGCTTCCAGATAATGGTATTTCTAACATACGTATGCTACTTTGCTCCCTATTTACGTCCAGACGAATTCCGCGAGGGAATGTGGAAGCCCCGCGTTTTCTAGCCTGTAAATGTCATTAATAATCAGCACTACAGGTCAGGTTAACGAAACGTGACACGAAGTTAGAACCCAACTAGGCTGTAACTGTGGTCAGTCTTCCTTCTTCGACGCGTCGCAGGTCGCAGGCGCGCTCCGGTGCAGTCGCTCGGTTGCCAGCGACTGCCAGCCAGCATGTAACTGCGGTTAGTGTACCTTCTTCGACGCGTTGCAGGCGAGCTCCTTCGCACGCGAGCTTTCAATCGGTGCGCGCTCTTTGTTGCACGCGGTCCTGTTTTCCTTTATATCTGCCATCACCAGGCTCCCATTTCCATCAGTGTTGACAGCACAGTGCTCTTCTCCTTTTCCTTTGCACCACACGGAACTAAACACTTTCCTAATTAGCTCTTTGGCCCGTTGCAGCGTCGCTTTTTTGCTTCCATAAGATTTCTTGCAAGACAGTTCCTGCATTACTATCGTTGGACTTGTATTATCGTCGATGGTCTACAAGCTGGAGCAAATTTAGCTGCTGTACTTCTTCTAATTCCAATTACAACTCGTTGTTGGTCAATAGTTGGACTACTGGGAATCTTGGTTGCAGGTTATATAAGCTTTCGAGTTTCTGGATTGCAAGGCTTTTGTAGCTGGCAGAACAGTTATAAACAACCGGGAGTGTACAATCTAGACTGGGATTAATAATCCAGCTACTGCAACTGCTTGAATTTGGCTTGATCAGACAAGCTTGATTATAAAATTTCAATGGCCTTCAACATGAAGAGAATGCAGGCGGCGATGCCGGTCATGACGCTACTCATCTGCATGTGCGTGTCTGCGACTCAAGGACTGAGTCCGATCGGAAGTCCGAGTACATCACCATCACGTGCAATGTCTAATATCTAGAAATAGCAATCTCGGGTGTAATACTAGTGTGCACCCCAGGCTTGGATCTAACATTCTTTGAGTAGGAAAAATTATGGGGTGTAATTCACTAACACAATCCATTATGGAAACCTAAAAATCAAGGGACCATTGAAAAAACAAAAAGCCATTAAAAATGAGCTCATAAAATCTTACTTTTTATTGTTACAGTTCAGTTTAGTGTGCTTCTTGTGTGTGTAAGATATCTCAACTCCTTTGGCCGGGTGGGGATGCTGGGGGTGAGTCATTGTTTTATTTTGATGGGTAGGTACCATGGGTGAATGCATGAATGGATGAATAAATGAATGGGTGGATAAAAAATGGTAGATGAATATATATTCTCTTTAAGTCCATTTTTTTGTATTTTAAAATTTTAAAATAACTTATCTTTGAAAAAAAATTCAAGATATGTTGAAGGACTATTTTATTTTTTTATGTTTATAAAATTTACCTCCAAAATAACAAATAAATACCTTGAACCAAACCCCAATTTTTTCATAAAAATGTTAGTGACCTCCTCAGGGATAACGGCCCCAGCCTACACGTAGTTTTCATTTGGTCCCACATTTTGAGAAATGTTCAGTTTGTGCGACTATTGTGAACTTGGTGGGTTCATGTTTTGTAAAACTTCATGAAATATTTCCTACTTTAACTGTTCTTGCTAGATTGAACAAGTGTTGGGTGGTTAGAAGAAAATGGCACCACATAATCAGAGGTTCTCAGGATGGTTCTTACCACAGTTTTCAAACAATCAAAGAGCTGATTCTGATATTTAACCATAGTTCTCAAATTTAAATCTATACTTTGCTTTTGATATATATAATGATGGTTTTCAAAAATTTAAGAACCAAACAAATAACCTTCTTTAAAACTTCCAGTTATATAACCTAGAGGGTTTTGGACAAAACTGCAACCAGAGGTTTTCAAATTCTGAGAAAAATAAATAAATAACCACTTTACATGGAAGTCTTTGAATTCCAGAGGCTATTAAAAAACAATCAAATAGAACTTGTTGTAAAGGGCAGAGCCAAATGAGCAGCTTGTGCCGAAGGGGCAACTAAAGCAACTCCCATGAGCCATAAGAGAGCCTCCCTAAGGGATGTTTTGTACCCTAGTAAGTCTTTGGAGGGAGGTCCTGCTAGGCTGAGCCATTGAATTTTGAATTGTTTTCTTCTAAAACTCAAAACCAATTTTTTAAACTTTCCAAAAATTGGAATCAAGGTTTAGTAATAAAATCAAATGCCCACACAACACTCCAGTTAAAACTAATGTTGGCATGTGTTCCTAGAGGTGTTAAACCCTTGGTTGGTTCAAGTTTGATTCCTATGACATGAACCTGAACCAACATCCTTTTGGTGGAATCAACAAAAGATCCAAATCATGGAATTAGCCATTTGTTACAATTAAAACCAAAATTGAAACTTTGAAAAAAAATATCTTGAACATAAGGATTTTGTTCTTTAAGTAAACAGGGTGACGTTTTTAAAAAATTGGCAAGTAGGTTGAAGATTATAGATGATTGATCAATTTTCATTGGTTGTGAAACTAGACCTAAGTATTTTGCAATTTCAATTTGTTGTAAAGCTCCATATCTATTCAATATGCAATCTTAAGCAGTGTGTAAGATGTAAATGAAATTGGACCTCGTTTTTGAATTGGGCCTGGAGATTTTGGAATTTGAAAAAATGTGCCACAACCAGAACTATAGGGCTTATAAATTTGAAGAATGAGGCTCTAACTCGTACCTAAAGAACCTAGCAAAACAAAATTTAGTGTCAAAATCCAAACATGAGACTCTCTTGAAAAGGAAATACCAATGTTAGTTTGTTTTCTTCCTTTTGACAAAACCTCCAATCTCAGTTTTGAAAAGTTTGATTGAATCTTCCAGTGTAGGTTTGAGCCCAATTCTTCAAATTTCTAATCCCATGCTTCTGGTTTTGACAATTTGTTTTCAAATACAAGAACCTTTGAGCTTGGTTCAAAAAGAGGGTTTGGTTACTCAAATTTGATGAGTACAAAGTTTTAAACCTTCAAATAACAATTGCAAATTGTGAAGGCATTGAGTTTTATAACAAATGAAAACCAATCACCAGTAAATTGAATCAACACCCATGAATGCACCACCATGGACGGATGGTGCATGGACAAAACACTTTTTTTCATTGGGTTCTTATTCCCCAATTAACATCCCCATAGTTGAGGGTTTTTTAAATATGCCAAGGGTTCTAAAATTGGGGTTCATCCAATTGGATGGCCTCAAAACAAGAAATAAAGGGTGATGCATTTGTGATTGTTGTGTCACTCCAACCTCAATCACTTATTTTTGAAGTTCAACCTACTTGTTGACTTTTCAAAAAACTTCAATGTGTTTGCCTCAAAAACATGGAATTTTTTTTCAGAGTTTATTTTCAAAATTACGGTTTTAAATTTGGTTCTAGCAAAAGGCTAGTTCCACGATCTCATCATTATGTTGATTCCACCAAAAGGGTGTTGAGTCAAGTCTAGGTCACAAAAACTTAAACCCCACGAGTTTAATAATCCAAACCAAGGAACTTGCCAACACTAGCTAGTACTTGGTATACAAGATAGCTAATTTATATGTTGGGAGGGTCTTGTGTGGAGATGGCCTTTCGACATGCCCAAGTGTTTGAGGTTGTTTGGAGGAAGTTGCCAAAAAGTTTTCCTTGAAATAAAGTATTATTTTTGAGACTTGCATACATTATTTGTATGCTGCTAAATATTTTATTTGTTCTCAAAGATTTCATAGAAAATACTCAGTACTGCATATTTGATAACCCTGGTCACCAATGTGTGTACATATATCAAATGACATATGAATGTTGACATGTGATGATCCCTAGTTTCATCACCAATCAACCTCTCTGTACAAGGGATTCTTCATAAGACTGTAAAATCTTGGATGCAGACTTCTTGAGCAATTTTTTCCTGCATTTTGTTAGCAAATGGTGAAAATAAATGTTCTCATGTGAAAAGAAATCCACAATATTCAGTCCAATTAAGAATCGAAAAATCAGAACACGGGGAAAACCAGACTGCTTGAATCAATCAGTGAAAAGGACCAGTTACAATATTTGGTCAGTATCAAATACATTTTGAAAATATTTTGATTTCCAACTACCCAAGTGTAAAGTTGTTGTACAATGAGTATAAAACCACAGAAGCAATAGGATAGTGCAAGTTGCACATCCTCCAAATATCTGCAGGGTGGTCAAATTTTCTCTTGTGTCAAACCAGTCATATGTAGGGAGAAAATTCATCTAAGAAGTTGATAAGATCACACAATAAAACCTATATAGGTAATAAACATGATGGTGTCTGTGTGTTTGAGTTGTTTGAAATTTGAAGCTACCAACCATCCTTACCTTTCAGCATTGCATTGCATTGCCTCTTTGTCTCTCTTCTCTTGCATGCTGGTCTGTATCTGGCTTGTCCTTTCCCATGACTTCTTTCTGTTGCATTTTCTCACTCTTCATGTTTTGTACATCGCATACTAGTCTTTGTTTGCTTTACCGTTCTGTTTAATTTTTTTCCCTCAGTTTGGTTAAGGGTCTTCTTTTGTCTAGTAGTTTTTCTTGGGCCTCTAGAGGACTGAATTTATGTCAACAATGCCAAGGAGACATAGGGGGACAGGATGGTGCGTCATGTGTGAATTTTGGTGGGAGCTTGCAATACAGTAATGAGGATGTGATATTCCAGACTATTTTGTTTTTACCAGGTCAAGGCAGACCCACACAGCAAGTCTGGACAGAGGATGACTTGCTTATTGAATTAAAATCTGAATTAAAATCAGCAGTTGGCTGGCTCATGTGATGATAATATAATTAACCATTAATACATTATTATCACATTAAATTGAAAATTGAACACAGTTTCGTGTGTTAAAAACCAATGTTTATAAATGTATATTTAACGTCTTTCATGCCCAGATGATAAAAATATGTTGATGACAACCAAAAGTCATGCATCCATTAATTAGAAACTACTAAACAATCATGTTACTATCTAATAGCACAAGGATGAACAATTTCAAGTGGAGTAGGTCAAAACTGGCTGACCCTACCAATTGGCTGTTGGCCCTCAAGTTGCTTCAGGGAGACTCCAACAAACATTGAAATGTTTGCTTGATCCTATTGTGAACCAAATTGTTATCAATATTCTTTGTGACTTAGGAATAATGTTGCAAATCATGTGGAAATCTTGTTTGGTTAGAGCTATGGGTACAAAATTGTCAACTAGTAGGAATAGTGTTGCACATCATGTGGGAATCTTGTTTGGTAAGAGCATGAATAGTGTTGCAAATCATGTGAGAAGCTTGTTTGGTTAGAGCATGGGTACAAAATTGTCAACTAGTAGGACTAGTGTTGCAAATCATGTGGAAACCTTGTTTTTGGTAACAGCACGGGTACAAACTTGTCAACTAGTTAGAAACAGATTAGTCCCACTTGGGTCTTCAATGCAAGTTTGTTAGTAACAACAAAAGTTTCCCCTCCTTTGCACAAGATTTGTTTAAAGCATAATATTCTCGAATTCAACAATCTTGGTGCACAAACGTCAAGCTTGAATAGAATCCTCTGGGCATTCTTTTTTGTTCTTATCACAACAAACTCAGTGAATTTTGCAGAGTGGAAATTGGGGGCATCCTACATATATAGCACAATTTCCAACTTTACCGTGGACCAGGAGATTATCAGTATTAAGGTCCTACCTTGATTTTCACACTAGTTTTTAACCCGTGGAACTTTGTTATGTAGGGGAAGGTACTGCTGTCAATGGCTTCCTCCCCCTTACCAAGAGCAGAACAGTGCCCTCCCCTATACATAATTTCTATCAATAGTAACGTAATCGAGATAAAATATATAATAAGTGAAAATCAGAATGTAAAGAGCTCATTTGCAAAGTTTGAAAAAGAGAAAGACTTATTTGCTTGGTTAAATAAATAAATGTGGGTTGGTTGAAGACTTTGTATACAAACTTGTGTGAAGATCTGCGGCTGTTGAATTGAAAGAAAAATAATAATGTGACCATCAATTAGTACAGGGATTACATAGATATATGTGTGTGCGCATGTGATTTATTTTAATCTCATGACATACTACTTGGAGATGACTAATTTAGTGGAGCAAAATTCAAGAGGTTAAAAGCAAAACAATTTTCAATCTCCTTGAAAGCAAACAAAACTACGTTGAAACTTATTGAAACCTTACAATCTATTGATCATTTATGGATATGCCAGGTGGATAACACACAGAACAAATGTTCATAATTGTCATTCGTGGACTCAGAGAAAATTGACATCAATAACAAACCAATTTTCATCATATATAATATTCCGTGCATTTGTGCACTAATGAGCCAACCTTTAAAAGAAATAATGAAGATCAAGTCTGTACATATATTACCAGATATTATTGTTTGAAACCAATAAAGAAAAATAAGATGCAAAAAATGAAACCCGTATGGACTACCATGATACACTTTTTCAGATTTTTGGCCGGTTATGAAAAGTATGTGTCCATGAACTAGAGGTGGACATTTAAATGTACTTTAAGATGTAATTAAAGATGTTCAAACCTTGTTTTTTAATGTGAAGTTCTTAAATTCTGTTTCCTAAACCAGAACTACTGATTCTCACAAAAATGTAAGAACTCCCCAACACTTGTAAAAACCCAAATCAAGTAATGCATTATCATCTTAACAATGAAGCCTAAATTGGAAACAACAAATAAATGACTCTTTAAGATAATGTTAAGGATGGATGTGAAAGATAGACCAAAAGCTTTAAACAATCCCTTCAGATTGGAACTATAATGGCAACAATCACTCGTCCGTCAATCCACTTCATAGTTTTAGGTGACTAAAATGCGTTCTCAACTTACGGAAGAAACTGTCAATCATTCAATACTGGGATGCAACAACCCTCAAAATTAGCCAAGAAAAGTGTATGTGAAGTCCACAACAGCATGCAAAAAGCATGCAGACAAGAAAAAGATCCAAAGAAACTTTGATGTTCTACTTACAAACTCTTAAGCCAGCTGAACTGACCTCTTGTCAATGATGGTTAAATTGGTGGCTCAATAAAACGTGATGCAAAAGCAAAAGGAACAAGTTGTCCCCAAGAAGTGAATTACATATGCATACCTGAAATTTGTGGCCCCAGAGATCCTTTGCCTTCCAATAGCTTCCCCCGCTAGTGTGGCCCAATAAATGGGACACCAACAAGCAGTGAAAAAGGAATCAGCTCAATAATCAAGGGTATTTCAACTGTACAATGCAATAACAGTTTCATAACACTGCTGTTGCCTTTAAAGAGCTTTGTGACATGACCAAAACTGGACTGACCTTTGCATAAGTATGGACAAGAGAATGCTATCTATACATAGACGAACTCCATTGTGGAAAGTGCTTGTGCAAAAAAGCTTTAAGATGTGATGATTCTTAGGGCTATCAAGATAAAGGCTTCAAGTGCACTGATGAACATTCGCCTTCAGACTACCTGTAGGTCTTCTTGAGTATTGAGTTGATTCATTTGAAGGACAGTCCTGCAGTCATGTGGCTTCCATCAGTGAGCACATGCTGAACAGCTCTTCCTGTGTGCTGACATAACTGACCAACCAAACAGTGATGTAGTTCAATCTTCACTCTCCTCCAGCTTTGCTCTTTTTGCTGCTGCATGCTTGCAAATAAAAATAGCACACCAAAGAGCTGCCTTCAACCACCAAACAAGAGCTTTCCCATTCACTGCACTGATAGTGATGCCAGCAGCTGCAGAAGTAGGGTATACCATAGATTGGAAATTCTCCTCTCCTGAAAGAGCAGCACATCCACTCTGACTTATATCTCCAGCAGGTCCATTTAGCATGCACAGCAGCTGCTGAAGTTGTGTGCACGTCTTCATTCTCAAGAAACTCCCTGCCTCTAGAACAGAACTCCTCTTGACTGAGTATGTCTTCAGTCAGAGCTCCTTGACCAAGCACTCAGTCCTCACTCTCTGGAGGATTATGTTGCCACTCGGCTGGGCTCAAGTCTGTTAAGACATTTGGAGGAGGTCCCAGGGCTAATCTTGTCAAGTCAGTGTTACCTGGCTGCATTGGGGCTTGAGACGAGCTCCAGATTAACGTCATGGCCTGCCTACCTCCCTGTTTACTATTCATTTCTGCAATTGAAATCCTCGCATTGTGATGGAGATGATTATCAGGCAACTATCCGGTTGGAATTGGAAAAGACCGAGCAACTGCTGATCTCATCTCTGGACTGCAAGCCAGAGGAGCAAATGCTGGTCCACCACCTGCACCAGGATGTCCCATATGTACTCAATCAGTTAATGTACAGTCCAAAGCATCAGTTGTCAAAGTCCTGGTAGATGGACTATATACAACTTGTTAATAAGTCAAAAATGCAAATCCAATTCCATGCAAGCTTTGAGACACAGTTGGAAGGTCACCACAAACAATGACTACCTTGCTACACTCAAAAAAGGCCTAGAAGAAGAAGGGCATCACACAAAGTAAAACTTTGAACAAGTGGTCATAACCTTTTTGAGTATCACCTTCATCATGAATAACAGTGACAAGCTGCCATTACTCCCCAATGAATTCATTGACTTCTCATGGTGAGTGTAGATAAGTAACAATAATCAGCCCAAAATTCTGAGTGAATTGATTTTGAGCACAGTGCTTGTGACTACTTGTTTACAGAACTAAAGCCACTGTAAATAAATATCTGCATAAGTAATGAGAATTTCTCAAAATGTACAATTTAAGTCAACCTGAAAAGGAGTGAGAGATGGCCTCATAACAAGGTTATGATTAATTCAGATCTGAATTCATAACAGCAACCAATCAGGAAGCATGAGAAAGAGGAAACCGAACCCTAAAGAAACAAAAAAATAAGACCAAGCACAATACTGAGGAGTGATTTCAATGACAGTGACAGTAATGTACACGTTCAGATATGTTCAGCACCAACATGCATCATATTGACCACCTCCAATAACATCCCCACTGACTTGATCAGTCACCAAATGGAGGATTATGTCAAACATTAACCAATGTACTGAGTTTCTGTCACAGGACCAGCAGCAATGGGTCAGCCATGTGATGGCTAACCCAGAAAAACCTGAAGGAAATGAGAACACCGAAAAACCCAAGAAGCAAGAGAAACACAAAAATAAAGGAGGAAGAAGAGACACATACAAGATTTTTGAGAGCATGAACTGAAAAACTCTCTACCAGCAACATGACAAGATGGGTGCAATCATAAACTTACTATGTACATACCACCACACTGAACATGATATGTATTTATCACTATTGCCAGAAGTCCTCATCTTCAAAATAATGTCTTCAAAGACCTAAGCAAAAGAAAACAGCAACTTGGGCTGGCTTGTAATGCAAATTCATTCAGAGTCTGCATTGGCATTGCCAGCTTAAGCACACAGGAAGAGACATGTCTAATATCTCAAAACTGCCCGTCCACACTTCATATTCCCACTTGAATTCTTGAAAGGTGACCTCAAAGAACAACTCTCATGAGTATCAAGAGATCTCAATACCCACGATTAAGGTAACCAGGAACAGGCAAAAACGTAGTGAACAATGAGGAAGAAGAAATACAACCTCATAAATATCCAGAACTCCTTTATACTTACAACTTACAACCAGAATAGAGTTGAGAGATGACACAAATTAACAAGACAACAAAAATGAGTGCAAGAACCTGAACAGCAAAGCTACTTCTAATTCCCCCTCCAGCACTCTGTACTCCTCAAAGTCCCTAAGTGTATGATATGAAAAGATATGTCAAGGAATGAAGTAAACAAAGCCTCCAACACTCAAAGTCCCTGAATCTAAGCAATGTGTATTTTGACCATAAATTGACTTCTTCAACAGGTACCCAGACTGACATGAGAATTCTTTTTATCAGAGTTTAACTACTGAACCAAAACACCTTGTCTTCAATGTGGATTGTATTCTCTTTCTCTTAACTAACTACGCCCTGCTCCCAGAACCTGAAATTTTATTTATTACAATAGCAGCAACCAAGCCTGAAAACTGGGTTATGCATAATAAATGTTGTAATAAGCCCAATCCTCTCTTATTTTTCCAAATATACAGTTATTACATGTTGCAAAAGTCAACTTCCCCAGAAATGAATTGCACAGTACTTGCCATTCTTCCCTAACATATCGCAAAGACAGAAGAAGGTTTGATTGGAAAGATTCAACCCTGCCCCATGGTTCATAGCTGAACTACAGACTTATATCACACTAATATTGCCCAATGCATGTTCAAAGCAACCAATTCCCTATTTGCAGTACTTCCAAGATAGAAAAAAAAGAAAAGGTTGGGATGGAGATGTAAACCTGAAATCAAGGCAAACAATGTAATCAGGGGCCGACGTTGAGCTTTAGAGGGTACCAACCCGATCCAGTAGCACCAGAGGATGAAGTGGAAGAGCGCTGCTGCTGCATAGGAGCTGACTGAGAAGAAGGAAGGGCTGTTTGCTGTTGGGTGACGTTGTTAGGACCTTGAGGATATGGGTTGCGTACACCCGCTCCATTGTTTGGTTCTTCCGTGTAAGCATCAATTCCCTTGACTGGATAGGTTTCTACGCCAATCAGTGCTTCTCCATCATAGTCAACAACATTTTCCCAATTTTCATAAGCAACTTTCACTAGCTTGTCCACATAGACCTGGAATACAAACACCAGATGCATCAACCTCCAGAGTGAAAACTGCTCACATGGCCGCCATAAAATGGAGAATGGTTCAAGGACACAAGGAATTTATAGGGGTCATAGCCTATAGGTGAATGAGAATAAACCATACCTTTTCATTATCAGAGAGAGAATCAACAGACATATAAGAACCATCAGCGATGAGCCCCATTAACTGAAAGATGTTGTTGAAGATGACCCCAATATTTTGCTTATCATCTGCATAGTACACATACAGCTTCCCACTCAGCACACAGGTCTTTGCATGCTCCACAGTACCCTCCCACATTTTATTTGACATGCCATTCCCCAGAATCTGCACACAACATGGGCCATTCACTTCTTTAGAATTGGAAAACATCATTGTCAGCAATGCATAGAAATAACTCTCATGAGAATTGAGAAATCTCCATACTCAAGATTAAGAAAGTCACAAGGGTAAAACTTTTCATTGAAGTCAAAGAAAACTTCTAGATAAGGACTTACAAAACCAGAAAGAAGGAACAACACAGAAGGGATGAACTAAATGAATAATCAAAAACAAGCAGTATGAACAAAAGTGACAGTGTCTCGCTTGTTCAAGGTCACAGCAATGTGTAGAAAACGTAAGTACAAACAAACCAGACTGAAAGCTACCATAAAGGACATTATTAAGAACCTTTGTGGCTACTGTATTTTGTGCAGTTGGTTGACTGTGAATCATCTAAAACAGCACAACAAACAGGATTGTGAAACACTGCAAGGAGAAGGGTGGTTGAGATTACATTCCGCAGCCTTTGAGGATCCATGACAACAAGCCGCAAGAAGTCTTCCACTGTTTGAATGCCAGCCTGGTTAAGCCGCTTATGAAAGGCACCATCCTTACCAATTTTGTCCAAGCGCCAGACTTCATCGCTCAAGGCTGGAGGATAATGCTTCTTATACACTGCACATAAAACAACAGAAACAATGATTAATCTGATTCAAAGGTGTGCTCAGAGGAAGAAATCCAAGCCATTCCCTAATTCTGCATCCACTATTACTGCTTGATTGCATCACATACTTCTACCAAGCACTGCACCAATTCCCAAAATTGGCACTTTCAGGATGGTATACTGGGGTTAACCACATAACCAACTCTTGACTTATCCTCAGGGAGAGCATGAGATTCCATAAACAGGAGGTCCACTGACAAAAGCAAGTTCTGAAATTTTGGGAGCCACCCCACCCCTCTCAACCAGCAGCATGCACACAGATTATCTGATTCTTTTGACCAGAGACTATGCAGCATCAATGCATAGAACGCATAGCAGATAGATCCTGTTAGTGATTTCTGAATATGCTTTACACAAAGGTGTAGTCCTGATGGGAACATGGGTAATACAAGCAACTAAAGACAGCCATTATTAGGGTATCAGCAAAATAAAAAACAAAGCAGTACATCTATAGAGATGGCCCTCAAATGAAGTACATAAGAGCACAGAATCCAACTCCACAACCCTGAAACAAAAAGAGCCCAATCAACATACATTCTCCACGATGATCTTTCACAGTGAATGCCTCAGTCTTAGCTTCTCGAATCCGAAGCCCTTCACAAAAGCCAGAGGAAATTTTCACTCCCAAACGAAACTTGCGACTCCGGATCCAACTAGAATTGTCTGTGAATGACAAGTCTCCAAGTGACCCAACACCATCTTTCAAAACAACAGTCAAATCTCCAGTGAGCAGAGGTCTTTTCCCATCCCGTTCCCTAACCTCCGCATTTTCAAATTCCTCCTGAGACCAGTTCTCATCATCATCAGCTGCAAAATCTCCTTCCAGCACCACAACATCCAGCTTGGCCGCTGCTTCTGGACCCCCAGTCACAACACGGCCAGTGTCTGCATCTACTAAGACCACATGAATGGAAGATGCTTGTTCTCCTTCTATTTTGCTTCCAGTAAAAAGAGGGAGTGCTAATTTGTTCCTAAATTGCAAGCGCAGGCTTCGCTGGTCAGGACCCTGTATCCTTTTTGGGGAGGACCTGCATGGAAAAGTTCCAATTGGAGATCAGTATCCAGTAAACATTGGATACAGATATTTTGCGAAGTGTGCCGCTCTGCAAGGTACAGCACTTGATAAACAAATCCATCAATGACACTTCCCAGTTTAAGGATGAAGGTTCCATTCAAAATTCACAAAACAGATGATAACAATGTTGCAAAGAAAACAAGCACCAGGTCACAAGCAACTTGAGGAAACTTTCTCAAGCATGCAGGGATTACAAAGAAACTGAATTGCTACTTACCGAACTCCCACTTTTGGTGGAGTAAACTTAGCCAGTGCACGTTCAACCTCCTCTCCCACCTGCAGAGATTCCAAGACTGATCAACTTTGAAAAGATGCTTCTAAATTGAAATCCAGCCAGAAGACACAAAATGTTAGATGTGATTCCAGCTTCTTGCTGCTTGAGATTAACACACTTCCCAGTCCTGATAAGAACAATAATCTTCCTAGATCCCTTGAATTGTGGAAAGGGCTTTTCAGCTACAGGCATCAAATTCAATGTTCACCCAAAGAATGAAATGAACTTACCACTCTGCGGAGCAGAGGCTCCAAAGTAGAGCACAATTTCTGTAAACTGTCCATCTTCACAGCTTCCACAATCACACTGCCAACACATGATCACACAGTGCACAATTCTTCAAAACCCTGGTCAAGGCATATGCCTTTCATGAAGTGGAAATCACATCAGGAGCCTGCAGACTTAATGAAGGATGTTCATTTGTGACTGAATTCCGTATCCTAACGTTACCTGGCGAGTCCTGGCCGCTGTCTCTTTTCCTCCGGCATGCCTTCTTGCGTAGAATCTTCCAGCGGCCGCTTCTCCCTCGCCATCCCTCCCTCTCCAGTCGAGCTTTGAGAAGAGAAAGCCAGATTGTCGACGTTCCGAGCTAGAACAATTTGCCTAGAACAACTAGCTGGTGCAACAGCCAGCCTCAAGCAAGGAAAAAATTACTAGATAATTCACAACTAGAGTACACTACCGTCTCGTAGCAATCCGTTCAGAAATATCCCGGAAGGAGGGAGCTAGACGACGTTCGGAGTAGGTGTATTTGTCAAACAAAACAAGAAGACCGGCAAAAAGCGGGACCTCCAAATCTTCAAACCCTAGCCCAGCAGAATTTCAACGCCTTGGACACAATATGTATGCACAACAACACTTCTTCTTCTTCTTCTCACAAGACTCCACAACAGCCTGCTAGAAACAAGAACCTGCTGCAAACACCAGTGTCAAACGTTGACAGACCATGCAAAGCCATCATGTTGTCAAAATCCGACCTCCCGAAAAACAAAACGAAAAAACCGAAATATCTGCAAAATCCAAATCAAATGGACACAAAAACAAGCGTAGCTGAAACAAAGGCTTTCACTTTAGAAGCGGAAAACACCCCCCAAAAAAAAAACAAATGAAAAGACAAAAAGAAAAGGAGAGAAAACAAAATTCCGTGACACAAAGACGAAATGGAACAAAAAAACAAAAAAGAGCTTCGCAGCGAAGTGACACACAACTGCCACAACTGTAAGTTAGTGTTGTGCAGGGGGAGACTAGAGGCGAAAGGAAAACAGAGGAAACAACCGAGAAACAGGAAAACAAGCCCAAAAAAAGATGCAGGGAAATAGCATAACAAAAACCTTTCTTCCTCGCAAGCGCCAGGAGCTTCGTGGTGAACCCCCACGAAGATGCGCAGTAGTTGTTGGTAAGTAGATCTGTCTTAAACCAGGTGAGGAGGAGGAAGCAGAGGAGCAGGAGGAGGAGAAGGAGGAGGAAGATAGTCAAAAGAAAAGCAGCAGCAAAACAAGGGACAGAACGAAGTACATAATCAGGATTGGTTGAAAGAAAGACTGCGGTGAATTTACTTACCCCAGCCGGGGACCCCTGCAGGGCTGCTGTTTGTGTCTGGACTCTGGACTCTGTGTGTGCGCGCACGCAAAGGAAGCTGCCGTGCAGTGCAGTGTGGTGCGAGAAGGAAGGTGCCGTGCAGTGCAGCGCAGGGCAGGGCTGTGCAGTGCAGTGCAGTGCGCGAGGGTGTGGGGGAGGGGGAGGGGAGGCGATGGAGGACGGATCTGGGGAATCGTGGACGAACATGCGTGTGGACCGGAGCACCGACCTTTACTTAACTCGCTGGTTAAACTTCGTGTCCAGAAACGAGTGGTTGTCGGTTCGAACCGTAGCTTCTGCTACTTTTTTTTCTTGGTTTTTCCCTGTTGTCTCCTTTACTCTTTCAGATCTCCCCCCAATTTCTGCGATTCTGTCCAATCATTTAACTAGAATTACCTGGGGGATATGATTTTTTTGTTTTTCTGGTTTAGGTTATTTTGGGGGGGTAGAAGGGGGGTGGGGGGAGGGCGGTGTTTGTATGTGGGGTCTAAAAAGCATGGGCATAAACAGAAATGTCATTATTTGCCCTTACACTTACTAGGTACTATTCACCCAAAGTGGACTAGTGGGTTATAAAGCACTACATTCCCAGACCATATTTGGAGGCCACCTTATTCTCCCCTAAAGAACACTCAGATTTTTTTAGTGTAATCGGAGAACACCTTGTGTTTGTGAAGAGTAACCGGATTTTTTTAGTGTAATTGGAGGGCATCTTATGTTTGTAAAGACTAATTGGTTTTTTTTTTAGTGTAATTGGAGGGCACCTTATGTTTGTAAAGAATAATCCAAAAAAATTAATGTAATCAAAGGGTACTTTACATAGTTTTTTTTTCCCCTCTTCTTTTTTTAGGGCATTTCTAAAAATGAAATGCCCACTCCAATCGGCATTCTGTTTTTCTGAGTTTTTTTTCTTGATAATCACCAGGTATCTAAGGAAAATACCAAAAAATTTGAAGCAAGTCTTCACACATGGTAAAGCCCATGGCCAAGGGTTTTTACCTTCAGCATGAATATTTGCCTACTTCTTAAGAGTGGGAGGATCTTACATCTTGTGCCTATAAATATAATAAGGTGCCCTCCAAATCTGGTAGGTACTTTTACAGGCCCTCCATATATCCTTGGAAATTTTATAAGTGTAAGGTGGCTTCCACTCTTAAACAGTAGACTTAAAAATGTGCCCCCCTGCTTTGCCTGGTGATCTACCAACGTATGTTCATGATAACATTTTCCTTTATGGATAAAAAGCCCACAAAAGTGGGTGACATTCCCCAAATAAAGGGCCTATTCCCGAATCAGCTATAGCCTCGTTGTAGGACCCTTAATTTGGGAACATTCCCACCCTAGGGCTTGGGGTCAGACTCAGCTATAGCCTAGTTGTAGGACCCTTAATTTGGGAATGTTCCCACACTAAGGCTTGGGGTCAGACTCAGCTATAGCCTCGTCATAGGACCCTTATTTTGGGAATGTTCCCACCCTAGAGCTTTATCCTACATGTAGACCATTTTGGACGAAAGAGTCGATGATGATCATTGGGTGCAAGTTTGGAATTCAAGTTTACTCAACAATTTGTCAAGTTCTCTTCTAATTGACCTCTCTTCAAAAGAAATTTTGTGATACATAACGCCTGGAATAAGGCATTGCTCACTTGGAATTAGGGCTCACTCAAGGCAAAAGTTGAGCACAAGCTTGTAATCTGGTAAAATCTGTGGCCATGGGCTTTACCGCACTTAAAACAAGGCATCACAAACACGGTTGGCCATGCCAATAGATAAGATGTTGTACATCTACCTACTGTGTCCACACTCTGAGCACCAAAAAAAATCCGTTCCAATCTAAACAGTCTAAACACTTTCACCAAAGAAACCGGTTCTAATAAGGTAAAACTTCCAAAAGTTGGATCAAATGCCATAGTCCCTGTCCCTGTGGGGGCAGAGCCCAACAAAACACTTATGCAGTAGTGTGGCAACAACAAGATGATAAGTGGGCTTTACGATTTCTGGAAAGCCCACAAAGAGGGTAGGCCAACTTTATGAATTTCATAAAACTTGCACAAGAAATAGGAGACATTTTTCATGCTATAACATGATGTCCCCATACACTTCTTTTTTGAAGCTAGGTCTTTAAGTATCATTTTATGTGGATTGTTGAGAGAGGAAGAAGAGGCCCAATTCATTTCTTTGAAAGGTAGTGTGGTTTGAATCGGTCGTGGTGCATTTTGTAGCCTCTTTATATCTTTCATTACACACTCCTTTATACGTATCATATATTGTGGTTCATATTCAACATGACAAACCTCTAAGATGAAAAATTGTTCAATAGGTGTGGCCCTTATTAGGGGGTTGTGTGCTTAGGATGGCCTGAATCCATTTGTTGCAACTAGGGTTGATTCTTGTAAAGCCGAAAATGATACGACCATTGGGTGGGTATATAGGGTTGGCCCACAATTTGCCACTCTGACCAGCTTTCTAAGCTTTGAGAAGACCAATTATGAGGACTCCAATATCATTAGATTCAAAACATCTTGACAAGTAAAATAAACTTGGTTAGCTCAACAATCATCCATGTCATGAATAAATTTGCATCTTTTTTTCCATTATTGAAACATGTTGTTGCCCATTTTAGCATTGGATCATCAAATCATGGCACTCCCTTCCTCTTCTCCAAACATGTACAGCTCTAAAATCATCTTTGTTGGCCTTGCCTACTACCAAGGCAAGGATATCATGTTTAGATTCAATACTATAGAGTATAGTAGCTTAAATGGAATTTAGCACCCGGGTAATAATAGGTCTATTTTTATATGAGGATTTTTGAAAGATGATATTTGGGCTTGTGTTGAAACTTGAGATTAGTTATAGAGTTATAATAGCTTGAAGGATTTTGGTTTCTGTAGAGGATTTTTGGAAGATTGTATTTTTGCATGGTGAAATATTCGAGTTTCCATAATTCTTCTTTTTCCTTAAGATACTTTTTAATGTAAATGGCAAGGCAACGGTGTTGCACACCCCTTGTTTAATCATCTTTGTAAGTTTTTTTTAAATCATTTTTGTTGCACCCAGGTAGGGGTGAAATTATATCACATATTGTCAAGAGGAGGATACCTACTATCTTTTGACCGTGTACATTAGTTTAGTCTACCACTCATGCTTAAGATTTTGATTTTGTTGCATCATTAGAAGTCCAAAGCACCATGATTACTTATAATATTCATCAACTTCTACTTGGATATAGCCATAACCTTCAATTGGTGCTAGGAAAATCATGCATGAAAGCGCTCAAAACTCCTTAGATATTTGTTACTACACTTAAGGTCCATATAGACCTAAAGGTAAGGTATCAACAAGAATGGTGAAATGTTAGTGCAATAGAGGGTAGGGTACCAATGTTGGCCGGTCCTTAAATTTAGGCCACTTTGATTCCGATTCTCAATTACCATGTAGGTGAATGTTATGAAATTTGAAATAATTGCCCTTAAACCAAAACTGAAAAAAATTTACATTAGAAATTTTTTTTTTGGAACCTAACTGGGTATTTGCAGTTGTGAACACAACCAACCCAACATCACTTTGTAAGTTGCACTTGAAATATAAAAAGAGTAGGTTATTGGATGTAAATCATCATGAAGCATGTTAGGGTGAAGAAGTGTTTTTGGTAGATGTCTTTGTTTAGAAATTATTTTTGGGGATTTTTGAGATAAAATGGAAAGACCCATCACACAAAGGTTTGGCAATTGCCTTCAAAAAACATTAATAATAATTAATTAAAATTTTGATTCTTTTTTTGGCCTATTAGTGTCTTGAATAAACTTTTGACCTATTACTAAAACATCCCCATGGAAACCTCCAATGTATACATGCTATAGGGAGGAGGATCTTGGTGTTTTGTTTCACTCAAGTTTATTTATTGTGACTTTTGATGCTTCAAACTAGTGACAACATGATGTGCAACATATTTTGTTTCATCTTCATGTGTTGTTTTGTTGCTTGTTCACATTTCATAATTTTGTGATCTAGTTCTCTTAGTTCTTTGATGTTGTTCTTATGTTCAAATTGTTTTGGCGGTGTTCAAATTGCTCTCACCTTGTTCATAGTGTTATTGTGATTGATAGTGCTTTTGTTAGCATCTTAGTGTAATTGTTGCCCTCTTTGTGCTTTTATGTTTCATGGTGTTTTCATTCCTCTTTTTTGAACTTCCATTATATTTTGTCAAATCATTGTCCCAACATTGTCGAAATACATTTTTTGTAATTTCCTTACATTCTTGTGTTTCCTTTTTTTTTCCTTCACCATGACTTGGTTAAAGATATTACATTTGTTTCACTTCTTATACATGTTTTACAATTGTAAAAGAACTTGAAGTTTTATTGTGAAACTAAAAATGAATTGATAAATGATTTGATGAAAGGCTAATTGTAAATTGTTATTTTAAATAGTGAAAAACACAACCATTTTACATCAATATAAACTATGTTACAATTTCAACTTAATAAGCAAGGAGATCAACAATTTGGTCAAAACAAGGAATACAACATCGTACTCACACTTTTTCATGACATTTTACAAAAATCAAAGGTGGGTTGGGCATTTCTTTGCTTCCTCCTCCTAATTTTAAGTGAAATACCTATATAAAGAAATGATTATAATATTTGTTGAATCATTTATTACAATTTTTTTAAAAACTTGTTGAGGAACTTATAAATATGCACAACTTATGGCATTTGATGAATTTGAAACATTTGAAAGACTTGTTGACACATCATTAAGTTCTTCCTGAAGTTTGAGAGATGAACCTTCAAAGGACAACAACAAAAGGAAGGTTTTAAAAAATTCTTTTAAAAATCTTTTCAGGTATGTTCATTAATCCCACACATTAAGGAAAAAGGGATGTGCAGGAGTTCCAAGATAAAGACTAGGTCAAAATGACAAGTTCATAAACACCTCACAAACAAATCAATTGCACAAACTAAACAATGTAAGTGGTTAATGAAATTGAAACCAACATTGAATCATAAATTTGTTTTGGATTCATTATATTCACATGGCCTACATTTGAAAGGAAAATACCACCTTCCTCCCTATAATATATTTTGGACTTCTTTATGAAAATTACATTGAAATTTTAAAAAATTCGAAACTTCAAAGTGAGAATCTTGAAATTCTCAAATTATGAATATTTTAATTTTGTAAGCACATATTTTTTTCATATGAACTCCAATTATAAAGTTATTATCTTTGAGGAAATCTTTCAAGTGCTAGGTCACAAACTTCCATTACAAGTATTTCGAAATTTATTTTCTAGGGCTTTGTGTTCATGAGTCAAACTACTAATTTAATTTTGACTCCCAACCATTATTTTGGCCATAACTTCTAACATGTAACTCCAAATGGACAATGCAAACTCATTTTCATGTAACTCCAAATGGACAATGCAAACTCATTTTCGATATCTATGTTTTGAAATTTTTTCAATGGCATAAAGAACTTTAAATTTGGATAAGGTTTACCCCCCTACACATTTGTCCCAAATATTTAGGACATTTAAAGAGTTTAAACTCCCAAAATGAGATTTCAGCTCGAAGAATGATTTCTTTTCACTTTCGTAAATGTTTCAACTTTTTTCTTGCTTTAATTTGTTCACTTGTTTTTTCTTTGTTTTGCCTTAACTTTGGTTCTAAACCCAAAGCTAAGGTTGTGACACTTACAAAAATTAAAATATTTACAAAACTTAAAATTTAAACTATAAGCTTGGAGGCATGAAAAGAAATGATTCAAATATGGAAATATCTATGATAAACTTATTGATATAAGTTATCACATAAACATTTGAGATTATAGCTTAATGATGGTGTTAAACATCAAAATATACAATTTTTTCGACATTTTTATCAATATTCCATTAGTTTTTAAATTTTTAATTACCCCTAAAAATTTTAGTGTAAATGTTATGTTGCCACCACATAAACCACCATGTCACCTACTTGTCAACAATCTCACACAAGTTTACACAATTAAAGTTATTTACATCTTTATTGATTCCAAATTACCTTCGAATGTGAACAAAAGACTATGACACATCGTTCAATCAACTAAATGTGAGGGGAAAGCTTAACAACATTATGGATAACTAATTTGTTACAATACAATGATGATTCCAAATGTTGATCATATTTTTAATGAATAAAAGTTTCATACAAATGTTAAATAGCAATACCATGACCTTCAACTTAACTTGTCCATGGCCAAGCTTTGTGTCTAACCACCTTCACTTTTCCACACTTTTACAACTAGCTTCAATTCCAATAATGAATTAAAAAACCTTGCACATTCAAATTGTGGCATGTGTATTATAAAAAATTGTTGCAACATGAATAGGATACAAGAAATGGAAACATGTATTGGTCTAAAGAAAGAGAACAACATGCTTTCCATTAAGATTTTTTTAGGAATCAAAGAGGTACAACATATACCTTATTGTTCAATGCAATAAGTGATACATTCATGATGATCACAATCAAGGGAATAGAAAAAGTGAATGCAATCAAATTTTCTCTATTGTTTTAGCCCAAGCTAGTAGCCTAGTTAAAGCTCTAGGTATGTCAATTGAAGTTCTACAATCTTTTTTTGAACTTTGTTCATAAAAGAGTATTGCCCAAAGATCTTAAACTTCAACACATAAATTGTTTTAATTAATATCATTGAATATTTAACCCCTTTCATTTCGAAAGGAAATATCTTGATCATTTTTCAACAAATTTGAATGATGTTTGTGGCATTGGATGCAAACTGTTTAAGGCTACAACATTTCTTTCAACTCCAAAGGCAACATGAGGATGTTCATGGATATGTGTTTTTGTTTAGTGATTAACCTAGTTACCTAAATGAAAATTCAACTTTGTATAAAACATATGGGACAAAATATAATCCCATTAACAACACTTTCTATTGTTCATTCTTTTAATTATTTCATGGGTGCCCCAATAGTTTTTGAAAGAAGGAGCCACATTGATGGGAACATAATGGGGGAAAACAAAACTAGAAAACAAAATTTTCCCCCACTATCCCCAACACCAAAGGCAAAAAAAAACTAATCCCCCATACTACATGCTAAGCTTTATTATTGGTTACATGAAATTTCTATTTTCGAAAACTATAGATTACCATGTTAAACTTAGACTATTACCCCTTCCTAAAAATGTGGGTGCCTTTTAAACTATATTGGCTAAGTACTTATTGTGACAACTATTAATTAATTGTAGTGTTTGCCCCAATTCTATTTTATTTGCAATGGGTCTTGTTGATTGGCTCAAGATGAAAAAATTCCAAGACTTTGAATATTCCTCTAAACAATTTTTTTTACTCTCAAAATATAATTGTAATCTATGTCTTCCTTTTTGCCCCACCAATATAGGTTACAAAAGCACACCTTTCAACAAATGCTATGGGATAGAAATGAATTGCTATTGGGAACAACTTGGGAAGTTGAGAAACACATTAAAAGTTCATTCGGAATTCAATGAGATCATGGTGAGAACATATTGTGAACAATAGAAATTGAAGACCCTCCACCTTTCCCCAAAATAACCCATATGAGATAAAAGTCATGTCTTATTGAAAACACATCTGGGGAAACACATTGGGAATTAATTCCGAACATAAGGAACACACATTTGAGGGCCACTTTAAGCAAGGGTCTAATGAAATCGAGCATTCCTATTGGTTAAGAGATTTAAATTGGTCCCAGGGGCTTTAGATAAAGGTCTAGGACCAAGACAAATCAAATTGTGATTTTAGCTTACATGGCATCATTTTGGAGAGAAAACTAATTGGTCGAAAGTTCAGACCAAAAATAAGAGCTTAAAGGAAAGCTTAAAGTTTAGAGAACCAAAGTGTAAAGTCCACGGTTGCTCTTTTTTTTGTTTTTCTGTTTTGTTTTTTGTTGTTTTTTTTTCCTCTTGTTGTTCAAATTTTGTAAGAATGGAAAGCATGCTATGGATTGAAGATGTTATTGAAAGCACACCAACTCCCTCATTTTTGACCAATTCTACAATTGATATGGCCGATTTTGTGGATCCTCACAAGGTGGTTATTAAAAGGAGTGCATTTTCAGCCTTTCCAAGTGCACAAGATGAAAATGAAAACAAAAGACCAAAAAACTCATTGAAGGAAAAAAAAAAAAGACCAAAAGTTAAGCTATTCTTCTCACATGTCAATCACAATTTTTTGATATTGGACCTTGGAATTGAACCCTAAACCTTTAGACACACTCATTAGAAAAAAAGTGTTTTTTCAAATGTGAAGAAAGGTCCAATATGAAGAAGGGTCCAATGCAAGGTTCAATTTGCTTCAAATTGATCCCTGGACTTTTGGTCCCTAGACCCTTGTCTAAAGTTGGCCTGTCCCTTTGCCCATTCCCCCAAAAACAATCCTCAGATTCTTAAATTGCATATGAGATTATCTCATTGATTGAGGATAATTTTTTTTTTTTAATATGCACTCAAATCCCCATACTTAAGAAAAACTCATTTGAAAAGAGAATGAAATCAAAGATTCAAATCTTCCCTTTTCTCTCTCCCTAAATTTTCACCTATAACTTTATTCGTCCCACTAAACTTTCAAAAGGACAAGACCTACACCTAAACCTATACCGTAACCTAGGGTCAGTTTTCTCATCAACAAGACGAATAATTTTTTTTTTCAAAAAATGAATCCATTTTTAAAACTTTGAAATTATATATTTTTCCATATTCTACTATAATATTGTGATATGACTAGTGAAATTATGCAAAGTGTAGCCTATGATATGATAATTAGTATGATTTTTAACATGTCGACTTCATATTTTCATAAAATTTCATTTCACTATTTTGAGGATTGTTTAACGAGGGAACTGAGCTTAGGGTAAGGTAACCTTATTCATTAAACCTTTATATACACTTAAGAAAAAATGTTCCTGAGTCTTCTTGACATATAAGGCCAACTAACTCTAGTAAGGTTAATGTTTGGTCACCAAAAGCTTGGTGTAGATTTCTAGAACCACACTATACTTCAATTGTCAAACTAATGTCCCCCATTCCTTCCTATGTTTTTCCCACAAAAGATATTTCCCAATGATATCTTGAATGATATTGTAGACTTATTAATTTGTTCATGATATTAGTGTGGTTGTAGAACCAAAATATAAGCACCAAAAGTGCATTAAGTAGTTGTCTACATATTTTTGCATCATTGACATCAATGGCATTATAAAAAAATTCACATTGCTTTTAATTTTCTTACATCAAATTGAACATTCAAACCTATAATTAGAGTAGGTTCAATTTAAATTAAGAAATGGCAAATGATTTTCACATTGTTTTTAATTTTCTTACATCAAATTGAATGTTCAAACATATAATTAGAGTAGGTTCAATTTAAATTAAGAAATGGCAAATGATTTTCACATTGTTTTTAATTTTCTTACATCAAATTGAACATTCAAACATACAATTAGAGTAGGTTCAATTTATAATTAAGAATTGGCAAATGAGTTTGCTTGACACATTTGAATTCACTAATTAGGTGTGTTAAGTTAAAGTAGTGGAAAAGCAATCCAAATTTTTTTTGTGTGAAAGTAATCACCTTAAAAGGTTGTGAAAATAAATTAAACTTGTGAATTGACTAACAAGCACAATCAAATGTTTTTTTTTTCCAATTTTCTGAAGTAGGAGAGGTGATGCGCATCACAAGATAGATTTAGCATTTAGTGATGAATTTTTTTTTGAAGAACTGTCCAAAATAAACTTTCCAAACATCAGCAAAGTGACAACATTTCTTCAAAATTTTTTAAAAAAAAGTTCTCATTTTTTGAGTGAAGGTTTTGTAAAAATATTGCGTATTTGTAACAAAATATTCCAATTTTGTTTCTTTTGGTTTGTAATTTTGCAAACATTTGGGGAGGTGGGGGGTCGAGGTGTTGGATTTTTGTTGTTCACATGAAGTTCTCAATGAGTTCTTGACATGTTCCTCAAGTTCCCAATGTGTTCCTCAACATGTTCCCGATAGCTCTCACTTTATCCCATATCCTTTGCCCTAAGTTTATCTCTTATAATGTACCTATATAAAGCAACCCAAAGGAGAAATTTACAACATATTTATTTTTGAACTTGTCTAAAGCTAAATTAAATTTTTTTTGTGTGATGGGCCAATCAAAGATGCACATTTTTAAAATGGAACAAAATTAGCTTAGGGGGGTCCCCATAACTAATTAATATGAGTCACAAATATACTACCATATACCTAATCAGATGATGAAGTGCAATGCAAAATGTTCCTCTTTGTAGAAGAAAAGAACCTGAAACAAGAGAACCTGAGAGGAAATAAAAAAGCAATTGGACAATTACACAAGATTCAAAACATATTTGTCAAGTCATTGCACACATTGTCATCTGCCTTCTTCTGCTTCCAACGTCTCTCCAATTATCTCAGAAGATGAATATGCATGGATGCGGTTACAATTCATTTGCGTATATTACAACTTCCAGTACTACGAGCTTCTCTGGTTGGTTGATGGACAACAAAGTACGTATGAAAATGCCCAATTATTCATATTCTGGAATAGTATATGTGGTTATTTCATTTTTTACATTGCATCGCATCGTACGGTATAATACCTCTGTTTATTTCAAAAGGAGACTTGCATTGAACTCATTGTTTACTCATCTGTAGTCGCACAATGTATCTCTCTGTCGCCTTGAGCGCGGCTTCTGCAAATTTCACAATCTGGCCCCAAAAAAAGCATGATTAGTATCCAAAGTGGGTCTTGCAAAAGGGGGAAGAAAAAAAGCACAATTAGTTGTCAAAGTGCGTCTTGCAAAAGAAGGGGGTTAACAAGATCTGAAGCTTCATGAGACCCAATTTTGAAACTCCAACATTAAGGTTTGGGGTGGCAGATTATGTCATTTTCTTCATCATATTATATGACATAATCTTTCAGTGACGATCGTAGATCATACACTCGTACTAGGTAGCGACCAAAGTGTTTCAAGAACTTGTTGACTCCAGACCTTAATGCAATGGAATGGCCTCACCATTGCACATTATGTTGGGTGCATCACACCCTAATGGGCTTGTTTCATGCCTTACCCACCATATGGGCAGGGGCTTGACCATTCCATAGTACAAAGTCTTTGCACATAATCCTCCTCAATCTTCATTCATATCGTAAAAAATTGTAACTCTCTGTATTATTATTTGCGTTGTCTGTTGCCTCAAGGCCACAGAGAAAAACATGATAGATTTCAAGCGAAGGCATTTAGAGACCTTACCTGTTGAAGTTCAGCTGCAGTACTGATGAGAGGTGGTGAGATCATAATTATATCACCAGCTATGCGCACCAGCATGCCTATAGCTTGACATTGTGCTCCGAAATAAGCTCCCACCGCTGGCACCCACAACCCACTAATTCTCTTCAGAACTCTAAGGGGTGAATTTCCCTTCTTATATGAGGAGCCCAGAAAACCAACGCTTCTTGATATGACATGCTATCAAGATATTCCATGTCATTGCGAGAGTGACATTGCAACATTTTGCCATTACCAAAAAGGTTGGCTACTATTCTGCTATTACTATACAACATTTTCATGTCTCATCTTGCTTAGCCTTTTTTTACTAATTATTCCAGTGCAACTAGTCTTCACCAACAATGGAAGTGATGGCTTGATTTATTTACAATTAGGTTATCTTGTGTATTTCTTCCTAGGACTATTATCTTATGTGTATATAAAAAGGTTACGGTTGTACTTGACATACCCCACTCAGCAGGGAAGCTTTCAAGTGTGTCTTTGTTGCCAATGAATTCAATGCCCAATACCAAACCCTCCCCTCTTATCTGCAAAAAAACCACAATCCAATGTTTTCCAATTTAGTTCTAAACTCCCTTCAAAATTATCCGCACTAAAATGGGTTCTAATCCAGCGTTCATTAGAGGAAAGAAATTGATTCAATAAGAAATTGATTCAATAGGAAATGATTCAATGTGGTCACTCTACAGCTATTTTGCATTCTAACACCCACAAATGTATGGAAGACAGTTGAAAGATTTGCTGTAGCATAGTATTCAAGTGACCATCACCATCATTATTGAGTCCTTGGTTAATAAAACATGTAAGTATCAAACAAATGTGCCTGAAATTTTTCAAGATGATCCTACTGCACCTCAACCCATTGCTCAGTGCAAAACCCTTAACCCCTAAACCCTAAACCGATTTACCTCTCCAACAATGGGGCTCTTTGCTAACTCCTTCATGCCCTTTTGGAATGCGGGTGCCACAGCATTCACATGCTGCAATATGTCCCTTTCTCTGCCCACCGGATCATGTATAAGCAATTGAATAGGGATCAAGTACAAGCAATTGAACATTAAAAGAACCCACAAATTATGTTATTGAGTCATAGACATGATGACATACTTGTAGATTCGTAGTGTTTCCAGAGACACAGCGCAAGAGACTGGATGGCCCCCATATGTAAACCCATGCCCAAATGTGCCTATCATTTCCCCAATACAATCAAACATTTCGTAAGTACATCCAAGGACCTATACTACTGAGTGTTAATACTAGGCTAGCAGAGGTACTAGGTTCTTTATTTCATTCAATCTAACAACTAATCTGGGCCCCAACATGTTTGATGGTCCTTACACATGAAGGTGTGAAGAAGACGAGGCAAACTTGCTTATTAAACTCACCAAACCCATTGCTGTAAGTACCCACTGCATCCACAATGTGCTGACTGATGAGAACTGCTGCAATTGGCTCATAACCCGAAGATAATGCCTGGACCAATCAATATAACCCACAAAACTAAAATCATGATGCATTTGAACTGCAGCTCAAAATTGGTTTTAGGACACCCCTAAAATTTGTTCAAGACAAAGCTCATAGCACTTGTTCAATAAGCTCAAGGGAGAACAGGTTGGTTCTTACCTTGGCAATGGTTACAAGGTCAGGTTTGATATTATACTTCTCACATCCAAACATAGTTCCCAGTCGTCCAAAGCCACAAATAACCTGTTGTCAATTACCATCATCAATTTGTAAGCTTGAATTTCAGAGTCTACAAGTTCCACCATAGTAATGACTTAATCCCAAGAGACAAAGTCACCAATAATAAGACTATTATAAGTGACATGTACTAGAGGTAAAGCTCTGGTGTACCTCATCCGCGATCAAAAGAATGTCATACTTCTTCAAGATTTGCTGAATCTGCAGCAATCAAATTTTTTTTGTGAAGATCCAAAGTAGCTACAACAATTTTAGAAATGCAATAAAAAAATTGAAGAAATAGTTTATTTTCTCCTTCCAGCTTGAAGTTGTGGGAAGAAGATGCTACAAGGCAAAGAGTTAGGAGGTTCAATGAAATTGAGTACCTTGTCCCAATAGGTAGCTGGAGGTGGAATCACTCCACCAGCTCCCATCAATGGCTCACCAATAAATGCTGCAATCTAAATTCATAATGAACACATTGTGGGTCAAACCAAAATCATGGAACCCGCAAAACTGGAAATTCAACAGATGATGAGTGAAAATGCTATTTTTTAAGCAGCTGATTTAGTGACTTCAAGATTTAAATAGGATACTCACAGTTTCAGGGCCTTCTTTGAGAATCAGCTTCTCAAGGTTCTCTGCCAGTCTTGTGGAAAATTCCTCTTCAGTTTCATCTGAAAGAAATCAAACCCAACATCCTCAGAAAATTTCTCCTTGAAACCACCCAATTTAAGACTTTTTGAGGGCAAGGGTTGGAGAAGGAACTTAAATGTATTATGTCCTCAAATGAGAGTTGTTTTTCTGTCACTGGGTGCTACTACTACACATCTGCTGGGTGTAATAGTTGAAGCATTTTTTCAATCTCTACAGTCCTACTCCAAAAGGTCTTGAGGAATAACATGAGTTCACAACGCCAACCCCATTATAAGTGTGTGCACTGGTACTTATGGAATAAGAATTGGGAAGTAAGTGCTCACTTGGTAAGTGGTAGCGCCAGTAATTGGGACAATCCGTATTCAACACAAAATCAACAGGCAAATCAAAGCCTTGATGAAGTGGTGTCAACCTGCCAAAATACCATCATGATTATTAAGCAAGCACCAACCAATTCATTTAAAAAACCCCCTTGAGTTAACCAAGCTGAATCTAGTGTATACTTCTCCCAAACTTTGCTGCAAAGGACCTCAAAGTGGAGATCAGGTCATACCCTGAAAGACTTGCGGCAATCAATGTCGATCCATGGTACCTAGCCAAAATACAAGCACACACAATTGATTCGGCAACATAATCTATCAATCAATAATTCCTCTATCTAAAAAACCCAACATAAACCATTGAACCATTAGGAGGTTTTAATTCTATGGGTTCTATCAATCATGGCACAAATAGTGAGAATGCCAAAAGTCTAGGGCAAGAAGTTCTAGTTTGACTCTTACGACTTTAGACGAGAGATGAATTTCTTTTTCTGGGTTCTTCCCAGCGCATTGTTGTAGTACCAAACAAGCTTCACCTGCACAAAGCACAAGCCAATAATAGCATGCACCCATGTTCTCAATTGTCTATTCCTAGTTGAATATAATTTTGCCTTCATTCTTCAGACAAAATAGTGGGGCTATGGTACAAGATCATGAACCATCAACATGCATACTTTGAGAGTGCAAATGATTCTACATCATGTTACAAGGTCGTAGTTTACCTGGGTGTCATTTGCCTCAGAGCCACTATTGCAAAAGAAGACCTTGCCCAATTTCACAGGTGTGAATAACTCGATCAATGCCTTTGCCAAGTCCTGATTCCATCCCAAAACTGCAAAGGATTACTGAAAGCATTTTGTCTTGTCACTGCTACTACCTTGACTATAACCTTTCCTTAGTTGTCAGTCAGACAAGATCAATCATTCATCTGAACTTTGAACACAATTGGGCACATTCATGGTCATAGGAACCAAAAAGAATGTCAGATCCCATTGAGAATTGCCTCCAAAAAAATGAATTATAATCCCTATGTGATGCCATTTGAAAGTCATGGAAATCATGACAAGTCATTGAGGAATTGTGTGTTGAGCAATTCAATTTGAAAATCCATTATATCCAATTGTGAATGTGCCAAATTATTTTGTTTCCTATTCTATCATATTGTAATAAGAGTGCTTCAGGGATTTTACCAAAGGAGGTTGAGAGGTGCGGTTCCAAAAGGAATGGTAGAAGGGCAAGGTTGTGAGCTGCCGATTAGCTGCGTTCACTAACCGTTGCTCATTGAAGCCTGTCAAAGCACCAAACTGGTCATCAATCAGCATGAAGGAAAAAAACCAACGACAGCTGCAGTTCATCCATCTACAAGAGATATCAAACTCAAGCAAAATTTGTCCCAAGTCCAAACACCCAACAAGGTGATGATGATGACAATTAGAGGGAAGCTACACAATGATGAAGAAGAATCTCGGTGGAGCCCAGCAGCCCAGGACATTCTACATGCAGCATTTGCACTCTTGAGCTTGTCAATTAGACGACCATAGCAGGAAGCACTTTCAATTCACAGACTTTTATTAAACAAAAAGATCACATAAACTAATCAGTTTCTAATCTCAGTTCTAATCAGTTTAAATCCTTACAATGCAGCAAATGGAACTGGTAGCTCAAAGAGAAACCTTGTCAATTTACCAAACACAAACATTGTGAATATATGAAATTCTTTTGGTGGGTGGGTGGGTGAAATACAAAACCCAAGTATAAATACAAAGGCTCCAAGGATCACAAGAGAATCAATGCAGGTGGACATGAGAAGAGATATTAAATTACCAAGAGAGACACACCACAGGCCAGCCAAAGCATCCAAGTACTTTTTACCTCTGTGATCCCAGACATAAACTCCCTGTGCACCCAACCACAAACTTCTCCTCATTTACAAAACAACTGCACTGTTCAAATCAATTGCAGTCAAAAGCACATCATCTGGAACAGGTATGGACAAGAAAAGATCAATTACCTCAGTTAAATTATGCTCATTTTTGTACCTTTCATGTTGACTTTTCTCATTCAGTGAATTGAAAGACAGTCACCAAGGAAGGAAAGCAGGAGCGAGAAGAATGAGAGGATGAAGAGTTACAGACCTCTCCCTTTGCTACGATCAAGGGCTCTGTTTCTGTTTGCTGCCAACCTGATGTAAATGGTGCAAACATCGAATGTCCTTCCCATTTCCTACAAAATTCGAAACTCCCATCATAAAACAAAATTTCCCATATTTGAAAGATGGCTGCAAAGCAAGCAAAGCATGTGACATGCTCTAATATTCCCCAACTCACACTCCCATCCATTATCAAAACTTTGGAGAATCATTCACTTTGAAGCTCCTCTTTTGCAGATCCCAAAATGTCAGATGGCATTTTCCTAAATAATTCTTCTCTGTCGCTCTTCACAAAATTTAGCTTCCCACAAAAAGAAGTTGTATTCTTCAAAACAAACTCACAATCTTGTAATGTATACATAATCTATCCCTAGAAAACATGGACATGAATGGAATTTCCATTGTGAAAATTGGGTCTCAAATCAGTGAAGAAAATCTGCAATATAAATTCACAAGATTGGGTCTCAACTCAGGGAAGAAAATCTGCTTATTGGGTTCAGAAAACTGGGTCTCAAACCAGTGAAGAAAATCTGCTGGTTGGGTTTGAAGGAAACTGGGTCTCAAATCCACGAAGAAAATCTGCAATTTGGATTCAGAAAAATTGGGTGTGAATCAACGAAGAAAAATCTGCATGTTGTTGTGCTGCTACAGAAGAGGATCATGGAGATGAAGAGGGGAAAAAATTTGGTACCCATTCTGCTCATGCTCATCAACGAGAAAGGAATCGAAGGCGGAGTCTGATGTAATTCTTTGAGCTTGGAGTTCCTCCTCTTCAGGCGACTCATTTGTAGCAGCAGCGACAGGTGCACCCAGCATCGCTCCCATATCTAATCTTGTAGGAGCTGCTGCTGCTGCTGCTGCTGAGATTGTCAAGGAAGCCAAAGAGTTTTCTGTTTCCATCGCTGTTGTGTTGTCCCTCACTCCTCTCTTGATCGCAAGAAAATGTCAGTTGGGTTCTTTCCTGAAAAAAAACCAAATGGAGTTTGCAACAGAAGCAGAAGAAAAAGAAGAAGAAGAAGACTACCTGAAAACAAATTCGTCTGGGATGCTGATTCTCTTGTTGGAGCATGCAAAACAAAAGAACAGCAGCTTGGTTTCTGTCGCGGCGCACGAAAATCCGGTCCGGATTCAGTTCACTCTTTTGTCGCAACGCTCAATGACGAATGTTTGCCAAAAAGCGTTGCCACTTGGGCTGCTCAAAGGAAGGAAGGGGACCCACATGACTCACGACGATTTCTCGTCATCAAAATAGGTATCTGCGACGATTTCCTCAGGCTCAAACTCCTAAAAAGGCGCGGACTCGACTTTTTCAACAGATGATCCATCTCCCATTCTGCTCTTCTTGCACTTGCAGAGATTGCATGAGAGATTGCAATTTTTCCTGGGATTCTGCACATTTTGCCATGTCGCTAGCAAATAGATTATCCCTGCTACTGTACTAGTTACACCAATTGCCAACTCAAAGAACTTCTGCAACACAGCGACACAGCGACACAGACACACAGACACAGATTGGGGTACAATGTATAATTTCTGCTGCAATTGCAGATGATGAAATGCAATTCTTTCAGCTGCAGCAGCAGCTTCCGAGTCCACAATTCAGCTCTGAATCAAATCTCCATCAAGCTTACGTAACTTGGACACAGAGTCCACAAAACCCCACAAGTGGCACTTAGACAATCTTTCCAGAAATTTTCTTCTTCACAAAAATATTATTCAAAATTCTTGTTGTTGTTCTTCGTCTTCACAAATCTTCTTGTTCTTGTTCTTCACAGATTCTTCTTGTTCTTGTTCTTCACAGATTCTTCTTGTTCTTGTTCTTCACAGATTCTTCTTGTTCTTGTTCTTCACAATTCTTCTCGTTCTTATCTTCTTCACAATTCTCTTGTTCTTGCCCTTCACAATTCTTCTTGTTCTTATCTTTTTCACAATTCTCTTGTTCTTGTCCATCACAATTCTTCTTGTTCTTGAAAAATTATTCGTTTTGTCAATGTGGAAACTGGCTTTAGGATAGGGGAGTTTCGTATAGGAGAAGGGCCTGAGTGTAGGCCCTTCCGTGATTTGCGATCTGTGCCCGAACAGGTCGAAAATCACGGAAGGGATTGTACTTAGGTCCTTTTCCTACGTAAAGCAGAGCTGGAAATTTTTCACTTTTTAGAAATAGTGACAGGCTGGCTAGTACCTTCTGCTGGAACACAGTAAAGCCTGGCTGGTACCTTCTCCGGCAGAAGATCCCGCTTGCTGAAAACAGGTTTCTTGAGGCAGCTGAAAATACAAAGGAAAAATCCAGGCAGTGCTTTACATTTGAGAAATGTTCCACCAGCCATGTATTACTCTACTATGAACTCTGAGTTCCATTTTGTAAGTAAAAAGGAAAAAAGAAAAAGAGAATGCTTACACAATCATCAGGTGTTATTTGTTGAAAATTGATAACAGAACAGTGAGAAAACAAAAATGAGAAAAACACAGATTTAGTGAGAGCTCTCCACCCAAGCTTAAGATCACATAAATATTATTGCAATCTTTTTATAATTCATTTCAACCTTTTATCTATTCCTAAATAAGAGATGAACATCACATGTAATGAGTTATTTTACATAACCTTAACTAAAAGTATTTCATATTTCTAAAAGTTAAGTGCATGAACAAAAGTATCTTTTTTTTTTTAAAGGAACAACTTTCTAAAAATTAACCATAGAATATTGATATCCAACATTACTTGTTGTGAAGTGTGAGGCCCTTTTTTGTTTTCTTGAGGAACGTTGAACAAAAGTTGCTGTTTGAAACTGTGAGTTCAATTTTTGGAAACTTTATGAAGTATTTCCTATTGGTGGAAACTGTGAGTTCAATTTTTGGAAACTTTTATGAAGTGTTTCTTATATTGACTCTGGGTCATATATGAACTTTCCATGACTCGGCAGAGCCATTACGTGATGATCATGGCTTGTTGTTGAACCAAATTTGGTTATTTGGTGACTACCATAGTACATGAATGGTTTCAGCATATTTTAAATTATTTTTTGTTTTGCTAAATTTTTGAAAATTTATTTATTTCTTGTGTTAAATTTTTTATAATTATTATATAATTAAACATTTGCAAATTAAGACTGTTGGGTGTGAACTATTGACCTTAAAAAGTTCAAAAAGGGTTTAGGGTTTAAAAGTTGACCCTAAACACACTACACAGTCCCATAAACATAATAAAAAGTTATTTTCTTATTTTTTATAACCATTACCTGCCAAAAATTTCTGAATTAAAAAAACCAAGTGCCGAACTTAAGATTTAAAACTTAACTAATTATTCGGCAGTTTGTTGCTGAATCCAACAAGGGAGTACAATATTGATTATTATTATTGCTCCTCCTTTTTCAAAGGTTGCAATGCTTTAAGGTTTGAGGTTTTTAGTAGGGATTTCATTTAAGAATCAAACTAGGGTTGAAAGATAGGGTGACCAAAAGTTTGCTATTGTGATATTGAACATGAGCATAGGGTTAGTCACTCATGATTATAAGGGGTTCCATATATTACTTATGGCGTAGCCTATGCCTGGAGTCTTGACTTCAAATATTCATAACTTATTTATATGAGTTCTCAAAAATATGAAACAATTTGTGACAAATGTAATTTTCAGTTATGTGTAAGGGTTTGTTGATTGTATGTCAAAAGGCTTTTCAATTCATATTAATAAGTGGCCCAAAGTTTAAAGTTGGAGTCATAGGCCATCTTAATTTACACTTGCTCCCATTTGCTTCGGTTGAATTAGCACCCAAGGTGATACCATGATAAAAACTAAAAACCTCAAAATTCTTTGAGTTTGCTTCTAAATATTATAAATATCTCATGCTTAGACTAAATCAGAGTCTCTTAATCCAAATCTAAACATTTTAGTGTTTAATTTTGTCACTAAGAGGTGTCACTCGAGAAGATGAAGGTACCAATGTGGGCACGGGTTCACCCTAGCCACTTGAGATTATGCTGGTGGGTGAAAGGTTTAGGGTTTGTACTTTGTACCTATTTCTTGGGTACCTCTCCAGAAGAAGATGTGTTATTTTGTTACTTGTTTATAAATGGGATGAATGTCACCATTTATTCTTATTTATTGAGTTTGGCAAGATGTCAAAAACCTCCCTACAAAATTTGCAAGGTTTTGCAAGACTCAAAACCCCACAACCATTGCCTTTCCAAGAAGAGACCAGATGCAGAGTTGTTTTTTGCACACATTTTCAGAACACATTTAGTACTCGAGAGATCCAGACTTCATTTGGTCCCCACATTTGTTGTTGGTATATTTCCTTTTCAAGATTTTACAGCTTTGGGAACAAGAGCCACTTTTGTTGCAGACCCAAGTTCTCTTTGCAAAATAAAGTTGTGTTCACATTCACCCAAAAAAAAAAAAAGCCCAAAAGCAATGTGATAGGCCAAACCCATTACTTGATTAGGTACAACAATGCAAGCCTTGGGACATCTAGATAAGGATGGTATGTTATCAACATGTGTAGATGAGTTGTACTCCCATTTTGCTATGTAATTTCCAAAATTTACATAGTACATAAAGTTGGGTATGTTATCAACATGTGTAGATGAGTTGAACTCCCATTTTACTATGTAATTTTCAATTTTTACATAGTACATAAAGTTGGGTATGTTATCAACATGTGTAGATGAGTTGTAGTCCCATTTTACTATGTAATTTTCAATTTTTACATAGTACATAAAGTTGGGAAATCCCAACAAACAGAAGCCCAAGCCAATTTTTTACAGCCATGGGCTTTTGTTACAGTCACCTTTTTAGTTACCCTGATATTTTATTTTTTATCCCTTGCAAGAGAATACAGAGTCTCAGAGACCAGACAGCTCAACAAACTCCAGAGGGACTCTATCAAAGCACATAAAAGGAGGAATTTTTTTATTTTATTTTTTGTGGGGATGTGAGTTAGGATGTTTTTCTCTTTTTGAATTTTTTTTTAATACTCTCATAACACATATTTTATAATTTTTTATTTATTTTTCATTTGGGGTTTTCATTGTGAGTTTGTGTAGTACATAGGGTTGTTCTAGGGTTTGCAAAACCACATTCTCATGATGGAAAACCGCATTGTACTTTCAAAAAGTTTTTTTTGAGATATTTGATTTTTATTTCAATTGTTGGGCACATGAACATGACATTGGGATCACATTGCACTAATCATAATCACAAAGGATCAATTCTTGCAAATTCACATGGTCATGATTCAATGGTGTTTCAGATGCTACCTATCACTTGTAGAAGAGCTAGGTCCAGTAGGATGTCTGGGCTCAAAACTTCAGCAAGATGCTACCTATCACCTCTAGAAGAGGTAGGTTCAGTAGGATCTTTGGGCTCAAATACCTACTTCAACAAGATGCTACCTATCACTTGTAGAAGAGCTAGGTGTAGTAGGTTCTCCGGGCTTCCGTACCTAGACAAAAAGAGTAGTCATTTGTAATTGTCCATCCAGATGCATTTTTCTCTTTACTTGTTTATTCTCCAATATCTAAGTTGTTATGTCCCTTGGTAATTGCATTTTCAAATCCTCCATTTTCTATGCAATTTGTGCATATTTTTTAATGACTCTTTGCAAGCTCTTTGTAACCATGGGTTGTTTGTGATACTCCTAATGTTTATCCTCCCATAAATTGATTGTAATTTTCAATTTTGCATGCATCCACAACCTCCTATCAACTTGAGGCCTTTCAAAAACTTGAGAACCCCTAACCCAACATCAACACTTAAACCCGAACCCTAAGAAGAATGAAAGTTTGGTGCCACCAAAAGATACCTTGTGAATGAACTTGACAACCTTTCATCCATTTCAACCTTTAAATAAACTTTACTTTACAACCAAAAAAAATGTTTTCTTGTATTTTGGTTTGTGGTGTATTGGAATTTTTATATTAATATGGGGCTTATGCACAATTCTTTGTTTTTATTTTCTTACAAGACATGTTGCAATGAGAGGTTCCCAATAAATTGGTTTTCACCATGTACGTCAAATAGTGACAATGCAAATTGTTTATTTGGTAACATCATGCTTAAAGCAAGGGTGAAAGTGCATATGTGCTTTTCAAGGCACATACACCTTGCATTCATTGCATGTGTTTGAAATAAATGATGAGTTTGCAATTGATGTGGATATTGGTTGGTGACATTGGAGATTTGAATGTACCATATGTGGTGTGGGATAATGAAATGAATCAATTGTTGATTAGGAAGACTAAAAATCAACATTGTGGCTTCAAGTATTTCAAGTATATAAATCAATCATTATCTAAATGTATGGTGATTCAACAAATGATTATATTAATTATGGATGAAAAATGAATGACAAACGAATGACTTTTCATATATGAATTTGAAATAAGTTACATGTGTTAAGTTTACACTTTGCAAATGTTGTGTTTCAAAACCTATTGGTTGAGTTCCTTAAAATGATGCATTAAATAACCTGTGAGGTTTGAATTGAATTTTGCCATTTCAGCCTCTCATTGTGCCTTTAGGAAGCTAGACTTTTAGATGTTAAAGTGATGCAAGTATTAAGATTGTGCTTGAAATGTACCAAGTGAAAGCAATTTGTTTTAGGAAATGTGTGGTTGCTTAGGTTAGCCAAAATCTTCAAAAATAAACATTATATATTCAAATCACACATTTTTTAATGTGTTTCCTAAAATATCAAAAGATTTTGTGGTCACATGTTCAAGATAAGCCTATTTTGAAAATTTTGTGACATTTTAAAAATTCAAAACATTGCAGGTGCCCTAATTTTGGGATTTTGAAAAAAATGACCATTTTGATGTTGTTTGCAATAACAAGTCTAAAATATTTTATAAGGAGGACGATGATGCTTCATTCCAAGTTTGGGTTATGTGAGTTTAGGGCAAGTCTACGACTTAGTTTTGAATATATTTACATTAATCACTTACATTGTTTTGCACTTACATTGTTTTGTTCGTGCGGGTGAATTGGTCAAAAGGGTGTTGAAAAAATGAATGTCTCTTCATCCTAATCCCATCCCAAAAATCTTGTGTTCCCTTTTGTTTCAATGCCAAAAATTAAGAACCATGTCCAACTTCAAGGAATTACCATTAATACATTGAGACAAGCCTAAGCCATGTCATTTAAGTTCTTTAACTAAAGGCAATAGTCAAACCCCCATTTTGTGGTGAAAAATGTTCATCAAACAACATTCATAATTGAATTCTTCTTTTTTGTTAATTGAATTTTGGAGAAAAAACCAAATTAAATTAAAAATTTCCCTTCTATTTTATGGAGGGGAAGAAAGCAACTATAGTAATTTCCCCTTTTTCTTCATTATTTCTCTTGTCACTCCTTAATGGCTTAATTATTTCTCTTGTTTCTTCACTATTTATGGATGACAAAACTTTCTTTGCTAATAATTATCCTAAAGTTTATTTTCATTTTTGGCATGTGTCACCATTTAATTTTTAGTTGAAAAAAGAAAAGGTCACGATTTCTTGTTTGTTGTTACATTATTGAAAGTCACCTTAGCACTTTTTTAAAAATCTTAAAAGAAAAAATGGTCAAGCCTTACATTTTATGCAAGGGGGATTTTAGAACCATATATGCATTGCACATATTCTTACAAATATAATGCAAATGTAGATGGAATAAAACTCAGCCTCAAACCGAACTAGGCTCCAAATGTTTTGAAAGTCTTGGAAATTAAAGGTTTTATGAATCCAAAAACTTGTTCTCAAAAGCACAACAAAAGATCTCTCAAACCAAAATAAACTACAAAAAGGTTCCTTTTAAAAATCAAGAACTAAACTACATGGGTTACAATTCTAGATGAACTTAAGAGAATGTGAACCACAACCAAACCAAAATCAAGTATTTAAGTTGGCAACCAAATGATTTTTCAGAAAACCCAAAGGTTTCAAATTTGCAAAACATCATGGTTGTGAATGCATAAAAAAGTACTTGGAAAAAAGAGATTTTATGTTCCTTTACTTTAATGAGCTTTTGGAGTTTCCTCGTGAATACTTGGTCATCACTATCTCACCACAATTTTTGCCATTGGCATTGGCTTAGGCATAAAGGGATGTTGAAAACAATTAAGAATATTTTTCCAGGCATCCAATGCGATGAGCCAATACAAAATAGAAGAGGCCCAATTTTTTTTCCTCTTTAGGGGTGGGGTGAGGGGGAACCTCAAGAGTTCCCCAAATGTTCCCAATAATGCTTTCAATGATGTTCCCACCTTTTTTGTTCATTAATATGATTTGATATGTTTTGTCACAAATCCATCTTCCCTACATTGTTTTTTATGTTGTTTCCACAATTACCATGTGTGTCTCCCACATGTGTTCTCTAAATTTATCCTTTATGCTTTGCCAAAAATCCTAAGTGTGAATTCTAGAATTTTAGTTTTTATTTTATTGAATTTTCAATGACAAAATTGTTCAATATTCAATAAATCTTGCACAACAAGTCTAAACATTACAAAATCACATGTGTGCAACCTCCTACTCATGAAGGCTTCCAAACCAAGGTGTTTTTTTTGTTTTTGAATTTTGTGAGGTTAGGGGAATTGTGATCCTCCACACAAGGACTTGGCTAAATTTGGCTACATGTCAGAAAGGAAAATATATATTTTTTAAAAACCCTACTATGTACTAGCAACATGCAAGAACCTATGGTCTAAATATGGCAATTTCACCTTTTTTATTCTTGAAATATGGCAAATTTAGGGGAGTTTTTCGAAAAAAATCTGAGTTAAAATCCCTACCCCCTTTTTGTTTGGTTGCCAAGTTGTGAAATTTTTGCCCCAAAACAAAACATTGTTTCCAACAATAGCAAGTGTGTAGGCAAAGGCCATGTGGATTGGGAAATCTCAACATGCCAAACAAAACAAGGTGTGTTATACACAATGGCCTTGCCATTCATTTAATATCAAAAGTGGAAATTGTATGATAACTTGGTCATCGATAGGGAAAAATTAAAAAATGATTAAAAAATAAATATAGATCATCATGTTTTTGTAAAGGAAAATTTGTCATGATTATTTTTTTCAATTTTTAACATCACATTAGTTACAAGGAACCAAATAAGGATCTCATATTAAATGATGAAAAATTCTAAGAACCTATTTAAACAATTAAAAGATTGTTACCAAACCAAATCCAATAAGGAAATGTTGCAACATTTTTTTGAAAATCTAATGATTTATTTCTAATGATTGATGATTGATTATGAAAAATGATTGATTATTCCCTTTTCATATTTTTTTCATATTTTGTGCAAAATTTCAAACCAAAAAAGGACTTATCATGACATGTGTATTTGAATGTTTTTAATTATGTTGTCAAATTTTGAAAAAATTACATGAATTTTTGTGTATGATGAGTGCCTTAACCATTTTTTTGGTGAAGATAGTTTCATATTTAATTTTGTGGGTTATGGATTGGTGACAAAATCACCTAGGGTTGGGTGCACATTTGAAGAGGTGAGGGGAGAAAAACAAAATGTCAAAAGATGAATGTGAATCCTGTTACAACCAAATTAGGATTAATCATTTGACCTAATTTCTAGGGGGCAAAATCCATTGAAGCTACTATACTCTTTAATGATTTTCAACACAATATCCTTGCATTACAAGGCAAATGTCCTCAAAAGCAAGGAATATGCCTATGTATTTCAACAAGGACATTAAAAAAACCTAATTCGGCTTTATGCAAGATAGCCAAATTGCATTTAACTAATTGAAATGAGACAATTGCTTACATTCTTAGCGAAGGTCATAATTTGAAAAGTTGTATGATGAGTAACCATCTTGCATGATTTAGAGAGCACTTTATTATATTGTAAAAATGAACATGAAAACTATGGCTTTGCGATGGAATTTTTGACTCTATGTATTCAATATAACTCGTGTATTCATGTACAAATCAGTGTAGATGAAATAACTCCAATTTGTTCAATAGTCATTATATTTCCATCAACCAACTAGTGGGAGTGAGAAGTGTGGGATATGTTTGGTGTTTATTTTCTCAACCACCTTGATTTATGTCGTATATTAACATATTATAATTTTGAGGGTCATCCATTACAAAAAGAATTTCGTTTAAGTGGATATGAGGAAGTATATTATGATGATTCAAAGAAACGTGTTGTTTTTGAACCTATAAAGATGACTCAAGAATTTCGCTATTTTGATTTTGTTAGTCCTTGGGAACAAATGTCACATAATGACAAATCAAATAAAAAGTAAGCAAAAATTGCTTACAACCATCTTGAAAATATGTAATTTCGTAGTATAATAATTACATGTTTAGCTAAGTTTTACGGCATGCCAAATAATTTTCTTTGCTTGTTCAAACCAAATTTAGTCTTTTCAAGCCAAAACAACAAGACTGTTCACCTTTTGTGAAGACATTATGCTCGGGTGATGGGAGTGAAAATAAGGTTTTTGCTACTTCATTGACTTGACAAAAAGGGAAAAAGTAAGGAAAATAAAAATTTTAAATGTGTTAATCCCCCCAAATATTTTGGTTACACCTTAAAAATTATTTATTTTCTGTATGTTTTCTTCCCTCTTTGTGTTATTGGCTTTAAGAAACTTGGTCAAATCCCTTCCCCTTCCCTATCCCAATTTATCATTGAAGATGATAAATTGGGCACAATTTGAAGGTTTAGATTATGGAATTATTTAATTTATTAGTAGAAGGTTTGATTACTTTATGAACAAATTGATTAGAAATAAATTGGTTGGAGCATAAATATCTACATTATTAGAACAAAAAATTACCAATTACTACATTAAATTGCAAGTAGATGAGATCGGTCAAGTGGTCTCAATTAGAGATGGAATTGCACATGTTTATGGATTAAACAAGATTCAAGCTAGGGAAATGGTTGAATTTACTAATAGTGTGAAAGGAATGGCTTTAAATTTAGAAAATGAGAATGTAAGAATTGTGATATTTGGTAGTGATACCACCATCAAAGAAGGAGATATTGTCAAATGCACTTGAATCTATTGTGTATGGAACAAGAAAAGCCTTGCTAGGTCATGTGGTTAATGTGTTAGGAGTACCTATTGATGGAAAAGGTGTTTTAAACACTACAGAATGAAGACGTGTAAAAGTTAAAGCCCATGGGATTATTGCACATAAATCTATGCACAAACCCATGTAAACATGATTGAAAACAATATATAGCTTGGTTCCTATAGGTTGTGGTCAACATGAACTTATAATAGGAAACAAACAAATTGGAAAGGTTACTATAGCTATTGATACCATATTTAACCAAAAGCAAATCAACGTGCATGCCACTTTAGATAATGAAATTTTGTATTGTGTGTATGTAGTAATCAGACAAAAACGTTCAACCACGTGGCACAATTAATTAAGATTCTTTCAAAAGCAGGTGCTTTAGAATATCACATTATTATAACAACCATTGCTTCATATCCTACTCCTCTACAACTTTTGGCACTATATTCAAGTTGTGTTATGGGAGAACATTTTCGAGATAATGGAATGCACACATTAATTTTTTATGATGACCTAAATAAACAATTAATGGCATATTGTCAAATGTCATTATTGTTACATTGACCACCATGTCATGAAGCATTCCTAAGATATGTGTTTTATTTACATTCTCGTTTATTAGAAAGAATCATTAAAATGTTAGACCAGATTGGTACATGTAGCTTGATTGCATTACTTGTAATTGAAACACAAGTTGGAGAGGTGTTTGCTTATATTCCTACTAATGTTAGTTCCATTATACATGGACAAATCTTTTTGGAAACATAAGTTTTTTATGGTGGAATTTGATTTACTATTAGTGTAGGATTATCTATAAATCGTGTGAATGAGGTGAGATCTACATGAGATCGTTGGATTTGGAAAGCTCTGCATAGGATTACTAAGGGTGTAATATGCTTTATTTAATTGGAATTGAGTTGAAAGCAAGTGAATCAGAAACTAGCTATCAAAAATCATATAGGGCCAACATAGCAACCAACCTACATTCCTTAATAGAAAAATGATCAACATTAGTCTACAAGTACCACCTACAAAAGTTGCAACATTTCATTATTTTTGGACTATGATCAATATTAGATTATGTGTTGCCTAAAGATAAATATGTGTTGAAGTTTGTTTTTTAATCAAGTTTTAATCTTAATTAAAAAACCTTTAGACAATCAATACTAGAATAGATGTTACATCATTGGAGTTGTTACTAAAATCATTTAGTCATGCAAAACTTCACCTTAATAAAATTTTGTGTTGTTTGTTCTTATAGATCACCACTTACTAATTTAACTATTAAAGTCATCATTTCCCAAAATTCTTGACTTAATAGCCCTTATTTCCTAATTTCAATATTGATAATCTTTCATTATCAAAATCATTTATTTATTCATAACTTGACCATAATAGATATAAATCTAATGTTGTTTATTGGCTTACAAAAACATTATAAAAGGAGTTCCCTCAATATTTTTGAAGTTTTATGGGTAGGGGGTTAGAACCTCAAGAGTTCTCCCTACTTATGAAGGAGAACTAAGACTCCTTCTAGTCCAAATTTTCTTTCAACAATAAAGATAACTAGTGCAAACTTCTTTTGAGTTGGTATAAAGGGGGAAATTTTTTAAAAGTAAGCTTAATGGACAAGGTTGAAGGTTCTTTCCTTTTAAAAGTTGAGTGGTGTAAGGTGAAGTACGGTGGGATAAGGTTATTGGTGGAAATTTAGGGAGAGGGGAAGGGGAAGGTTGGATATTTAATTTCTTTCTTTATCTAAAAATGTATTTAAAGGATAGGAGTTGGGGTTTTTCCTTCCTTTCAAGGAATTATTTCTTAGGTTGAAGTAAGGTGGAAAGGAGTTTTTTTCCAAACTTGGGTTAGATGAGATGAGGCGAAGTGGGGCTTGGGGATTTTCCCCTTCCAAAGGTTCTATTTCTACATTTTGGGGAATGTTTTGGGTAGGTGGTTGAAATGTTTTCTAAAATTCCAAAGGGGTTTTTCTTGATGGGGGTGGGGGAGGGTTTGGTTGTTTCTATGGGGTGAAGGGCCAAACGTGATAGTTTTTATATAAAATCAATACATTTAATAACAAATTGAAAGATTAAATTTTGCAATTCAAATTATTTTTATGAAAAAATTAAATGGCAATATATTCAAGTTTTTTTCTATATATAGTTTTGTTTAGACATTTTCTAGGTTTATTTTTTTTGGAATTTTTTTCCCCTATTTTGCCCATCTAAGAATATTGGATGGCACACCATTTTTTTGTTTTTGAAGCAAGGAAAATATTAATGATTTTAAAAAGTTAAAATAATAGTAAAAGGGATTATGGTTTAGGTGTTCTAACCTAAACTTGATTTTGAAACATTTTGGAACTTCTATTGAATGTTTATATGGTAGTATAAGATTTAGGGTTTGGGTGTAAATCATAAAAAACATGATTAAAAACTCACGGCATAACAAAGGTATTAATATCTTGCTCATTATTAAACCATCATTTAACCATCATGTCATCAATAAGATTATTTAAAATTAAGCTAAAATCAAAGATAATCAAAATCAACTAAAATAATAATAAAGGGTTAGAGTTTAAGGTTTAAATCTTTTGTTCCAAGCTTAAAATAACATTATGTGTTTATTGTCTTTCCTTTTTCATTACACTACACATTGTGCTTGACTTCAACTTTCATACTACATTATTGTTTTCTACTTTTTATGCAAATGTGTGTTTTCCAAGTGCATTTGTTGTGCTACCTCACTTGTTGTTATGAAATTCAATTAGGTACTTTTTTTTTTGGTTTTGCACATTGTTGCAATGAAGGAAGCTAGATTACTTATTGTAATGATGGATTTTGGAATTAAAGATGGTGTGTTTAAAATAAAGGTGTTCAATAGGTATGGTGCCTTTGATTGAATTACAAATGAAAGCATGAAAGATTTAGGCTATAAATATTTGCATTGTGAAATTTATTGGACTTGGTAACTTTGACCACAATCATTTTGACTGTGAAATTGCTTCATACAAAAATGCATGGACAACATTTGTAAAAGGGCATGTTTGTGAGGGTCAAAAACTTTGGCATTTAATCAAAATCCAAAAGGGGTTTGAGAAAGGTGACATGCACATTGTCATTACAATTCCATTAATAATTATTGTGTCATCAATTTTTTGATTCCAACTTGAATTTGTTCATATTTGTTCCACTTGGATTCCATTAGGGAATTCAAATGCTTTATTGAAAGTTGAAGTTTTATTATCATTATTGGTGTAAGGGGAAGAAGGGATAGCAAGGGTGAAAAACAATTGATGATTGTGATGGGGAAAACAAATTTGACTAGGATGTTTTTGCATTTGGCAACAATTTCAAAATGGAGTATGAACAATTTCTTGAGGTGTACAATGGAAGCCAATGTGCTATGGTCTTAATGAAGAATGTGATAACAACATCCAAAGGAGATAGATATTTGAATGCACAACATTACACAATTTTCACCAAGGTTGTTGATGTAACTACTTGAACTTGCCATCATGATAGGCCTATTTACCTTAACATGCTTACAAATAAAGATTTATAAATCCTTACACATGGCTCCATTACCTTTGGACTTTTAAAAAAAAATTGTAACCCTTCACGTGGTGCATTCAAAACCACAAAATTGTTTGAATTGTTCAAGGAATGAACAAGAAATGTCTTTTGGGAGCAAAGGGGACAATGTTTGATGTAGGCTCAAAAGAACAATTTGCATTTTGGAGCTTAAAATCTTTGTGCATTCTTCCACTATTTCTATACTTTCAAGAAGTTTTGTAAAGCTTTAGGTATCACACCCATAGTTTTAAAAATTCTTCAAAATGGACAAGAAATGAAGAATATAAGGTTTGAAAGTAGGGGGGTTTTAATGGTTTTTTCCCTTCTTTCAACTAGTCCATCCTTTTTTTCTTTTTTTTTTTGTTGCTTCTTCGGTTTGTGAGTCTCAAACACCTACATTAGTGCCTTCACCTTCTTGGGTAAGACCTTTTAAAATTAACGATTAATGGATGAAATGTTCAAATTTTTTTTTCTTTCTTTTGGTTTAAATTTTTTTTTCGCAACATTTCTTATTAACTATTATTTTTATGCATTTCATTATTTTTCATTAAATGTTGTGTGTATGTGTGTGTTCCTTTTCTTTTGTTATTTCCTTTTCTTTCCTAATTTTTTTTTTCACATTTTCCCACCATTTTTTATTCATCTTCATTTTTCCTTTCAATTTCATTTTACCAAATTTTTTTTCACTAACTATTTTTTTTAAAAAAAATTATTTGTTATATTCATGTATTCCTTGTTTTAAAATATTTAATCTTTAATTTTTCTAATGACTAAAGTGTTGTTGACAATTAGCCCTTATACACCTCCATTTAAAATATGTGAAAATTGTCATGTAGTGAATTTCATATCTCTCCAACATGTGATGTTCATTATAATGATTATTGTTCAAATCAAAGTCCAAAAATCAAGCTTTTTTTACGATTCCATGACATTTAATGATGAACCTATGTTGCTGATCATTGAGGCAAATAGTTCAAAACAATTGTGTATATGATAGAATTTACATTCCTAAATTTGCCTTGTTCAAAACAAGTCCAAGTCCTCATTTCAATCCACATTCATGGCAAATTATGATTGTTGCCCACATTCGGCCTTGTTGGTTTTGAAAAATAGATTCAACAATTTATTCCACAAGAAAAAACCAATTTGCACTCTTGTTGACTCTTACCTTTTTAGTTTAAACCCCACCTTAGCTCATCATGCTCTATCTTGTCTCCTTCTTTGTTCGACACCCCCCTCAACCCCCCTTTTCCCTTTCCCTTTCAAGTTCATCTCGTATCCTTTGATTGAATCTGAATCCTTCGACCTCATCTCCTTTTTTTTTCTATTCAATCCAGGGTTGGATGTTTGAAAGTTGGGTAGGGGTTTAATTGTTGTTCATGGGTGTAGAACTCTCTTGTTGTAGAAGGCAATACCCTTGTGGTTGGGGTTCATTTCCCCCAATAGAAAATTATGGTAATTGCTTGGTGTGATGAATTGATTTACTTTATTTTTTGTGGAGCCTTTGTTTTCGTTTTGGTTGAATTTGTTTTTATGTTTTAAACACATAGTATAAAAGTCAACTAAAACTCAATATGTATATATTAATCAAACATATGAAATTGTTTTATCACCATAGTTACAAAATTAAAAGTTGAACTATTACCAATAACTTTAAATGAAAACAAATACAAAAAATTGTGAAAAAAAGTAGCCAAATAATTTTCATCGTAAAAAAAACCAATTGCTTAAATGTTATACAAAGATATGACTGCATCTTAATATTTCTTCATAAAAAAATAAACTTACAACAAAATGTTAAGCTCCACTATGCAATTGAAGGTAGCCATTTTAGCACTCTAAATGAGATTTTAAGGGAAAACCCTGACAATGAAAGGGAAATAATCAAAAGTCTATTTTGGAAGTGGCAAATACTAGTAGTGGCCAACACAAATGTGGGGACATGTTCTAAAAACCCCTTTTTAGACCCATTTTTGTCACTACTAGAAGCCTTAAAGAAAAATCTTAATCTCCTTGTCCATAAATGGAGTGTACAAAATCAATGATTAATTGTTACTATGAAATATTCAATACTGGGATGAATTTGTGACTATATTTCGCAAAGATGCAATAACAACATCCATTGTTAAAACAACGGTTATCACTATCATTGACCAATGCCATGTTTGTTTGTACCATGAAAAATTCTTGCCCTTCACCTATGATACCCATATCCCATACACAACAAAGTTAACGATAATTCCTCAATATGTTCCATGGTCAAGCTTTGTAAAATTAGGGTTAACAGACATGCAATTTACTACAATTTTCGATCACTACAATCTATTCATTTCCATCATCTAGGGTAGAGATTAAAATTTGTCCAATTGGATTTAAAAAGTCATCATCCACCTTGATTTGTTTTCCCCAAAAAAACCCTAAACCCTAAAACACCATATTAGTACAGCCTTTGGAGAACACTCATACCAAAATTTTGTTGATGATTTTGAAATTTGCTGGGTTGAAACGTTGAAATGGGGAGGAGGTGATTTTGTCATGGGGTTTTAATTATGATAAGTAACCTACCTTCAAATACATGTGATGGACCAAGCCAAAGTTGAAAGGAAAGACAATCACGGCGGCACCGAGTTCAAGAATGTCTCCAAAAAATGGAAACATAGCTCCAAGCAAAGTAGTGATGGCAATGTATATTATGCGTGTGAAGAAGTGAAGCAACATCTTTTGTTTTGATCATTCCTTAGTCCCAGCTTTGAGTACATCATCATCAACAACATTCTCCTTGACTTGGTGCCTTTTTACCTTAGAGAGTGTTGAATCCAAGAACTCAAACATAGGCAAAACATAGATCTACAATACAAAGAAAACTATTATGAGTTACTGACTCCCTAGTCAGTCACTAGTTTAGTCGATTAATCGGTCGCAAACACATAAGGAAATGTTTTTTTATGAAAGCTCGTACATTCTGTGGTTGATTCCTTTTAGCAAATTGGTTATTTGCACTAGAGGATTTCATAGCTAGTGTACAATCAAGCAAGGAAAACCCTATTAGATGGGTAGAAGTTTCATGAAGAGCTTGAGAAGCTGAGAAGGAGCTTGAGGAGCATAAATATATACTCAAATGTATGGTGACAAGGATTTGTAAGAATGCCGCTACATTGGCAACTGTAACCAACCATGTGGAACCAGAGGTTGAATACAATAGGTATTCACTCACACCATTACCATAAGCCCAATATCCAACAAATGTGAGCACTATGACTGGGATGGCACCAATTATGTACTGAAATCCAAGAGCTTTGTAAATATTCTGCACTATCAGTGGCCTCACATTAGCCTACAACACACACACACACACACAAACAACAAGATTTTAACAACTATAGAGTTCTGAGTTTTTAATCCCTTAGTATTTTAGTTGAGAGTGCAAAGATTTTCAAACACAATGATTGATGAGCTCTCATCAGGTTGCAAATTCTCGTTGAACAATCTAAAATGAAAAATTCGAGTGTGAGATCTAAAGTACATAATCCCTAGGTGCGAGTCAATGATCAAATTACCTGCAATTTTGGGAGAATTGGGATGTTCAACCCAAATGCCACTGCAGATGCAGGTCTAGTATACAATGGTCTAGTATCTACCATTAGTGGCCTTGGGAACAACACCTCAATCCTTGCATTAACTGGTGAAGTGTTTGTGTGCCCAGCGATAGTCCCCACATCTGCAGACTTACAACGACTCATCCATTGCCCTCAGTGCCTTGAAGGGCAAGACAGTAGTGCTGAGAGCAGTCACCAATGTGGGGCATGTAAAATGTGATTGGTGATACGTGCACCTCCAAGTATTCAGGTCTCCATTGTGGCACCAAAACTTACTTTGAAGCAGAGGGTGAAATATTATCATTCCAAGTAACGAGTGAGTTTATGTTGGGGTCATACACATGGACAGATGGGTATGATCATGAGAGAAGCTCCTTTACAGTTAATGCAGAACTTGAAGAATCCGATGAGGTGCCAAAACTTGAGATTTGAAATGCCAATGTGAATGGCTGTCTCAGCTCCTTGGTGGAGAGGACCTTAGCTAGGCCATGCCTCTCAACCAGGACATTGTGGCAACAAAAAAACAATGAAGTATACCATTTCAAATGCAATGTTATTAGTCTTCAGAACTGCTGACCCACTACATCTAGAACCGAATACTCTTCCACGACCCTACTACTTAAGTCAGTGCTGCTATAATTCATTACATCTTCCAGGTATGTCCTCCATAAGTCTACTCCTATGATATATACTACTTTCAGAAATAGCATTGCTGTTATCAACTCCTAGCAGGGGCAGTGCTAGATGCATTTGAATATCTTCTTTATGGTCTCTGTAATTTGATGTCCCATCAGAGTCACAACCCTTGTCAACAGATTCCATCAGCATTCACAGGTCAAGTCTGCAAAACACGTAAATCCTCCTCCCCATTGCTCATAGATTCTGTCTCATGCCAACATGATGAACCATTTCAGTGAGCATCTTCAGTACCTCCATGTTTGCTCCAAACATATGCAGTAAACAGTTGCAGCAGGTTTGAGTAAAAATGTCATCATGTAGAGATGAGAGCGGTGACAAATAGTGCAATTTATCAAACGATTTTACAAATTACATTTGTGCAATTACTGTTTTTGGATATGCAAGGAGAAGGGGTTATGAGGATTCTGATGTATCAGGTCTCAATTTTCCAACTGTGCATCAGCTTTCCTTAAGAAAAGACTGACCTCACTAATTTGAGATTGGCAATGTGAAAACTTTTGCACACATAAGGCAGAAGCCCAGATCATTGCTTGCACTTGACTAACATTGTATGCACTGCCTAACCATGGATTAACCAGCTCATCCAGGTTTGCACTCATTAAACAGTGGTTCTGCCTGTTGAAGGGACAAGAAGATGACGTTAATACTTGACAAATGAACATGCTAATGGATGCCAGTCTTCACTTGATCAAGTACTATCATACCTGTGTTTTCACTAAAATAGACATCCTAACTTCAAAATCAACTGCACCCAAAACCAGTTTACTACATAGCAAGAAATCCAGGATTTAAAATCAACTAATAAATGAAAGAATGAAAAATTCATCTTTGGCATATATATAATACTTGATATGTTCACATTATGAAACAGCAGAACATACCCAAGTGACTAGGATTCTTTCATCAGTGGACCTTGAAAAATCTATTGGTTTACGACCAGTGATCAGCTCCAGAAGAATGACTCCAAATGAGTAGACATCACACTTGTCACTGAATCTCCCAGCAATAGCATACTCAGGATCTAAATACCTGTGAACACACAAAGCAAGAACATGAATTCAGTCATCTACAAAACCTTCTTCATTTCTTTAGAACAGATGGGCAATACAACCAACCTGTAACTAGATGACATCAAAAAACACTGGTTCATGTCTTTTCATACATTGCTTGACTTGGGCCATTAGAAATTCCAATGTTGTGAATAGGAGGAGCAAGAGGATAATTACCCTGCTGTGCCAACCACAATGCCTTCAAGGTACATTGGCCTTTTGGGAGCCCATGTTGCAAGCACAAAACCTGACAACTGCAATCCACACACCATAATTTGGTGCTCCTTTTAGCACAGCTGTGTCACAATCTGACAGTAGCAACAACAGACTATAAAAAGCCATGACCCAGAAGAACATTTTGTACTGCCAACATCTTTAGACTTCTGATGATGAGCAGTTTCTGAGGAGATTTAGTTTCTTAGATGGTGAGTCCTATTGTCCTTCTGGAAAATGAAGGCTAGACTCTAACGAATCTGTTATGAAAGAGGACCTCCTACAGGGTTGCTCAATAAAGAAAAATTCCTTTCTGGAATTCGGAGTTTTCTAAATGATTCTGTTTAAAGTCTTGTAAGTGGGGAACTTCTTGTAAGCTCACTTGGTCTTTGTTCTTCCCTCCTGTTCTTTTCTGTGAGTTTTATCTATCCTGTGGCCTTTTTCTTTTTTTGGGTATCTCCTTGTGGTGTTGCTTTTTGCTAGCTAGTAGCAGGCTGAGTCTTCATGTTGCTGTCAGATTTGTAGCACAAAACTTGGTATGCAGATCAGTGATTTCACTGGCCTTTACCCTGTTGAGAGCTGATGAAGTAAGTGCGAAAGTTATGATGAAGTCACTACCATACTTACTGTTGATGGTCCTTGAACTGGTGTGAGACTGGCACTATTGTTCATACTGCCTTCATGTTTTATTTTGTTTTTTGTTCTTTGGTCCTTTGTTCTCTCTTTTGTCTTTCCTTTCTTGGAATTCTCTGTGGCTGGTTGAAGAAGTGTTAACCTTGCTTTGCCTTTTCTGAAAGATGAGAATGGAGATTTCTGAATTCTTATGAGAGAGATTTCCTGAGTACTGAGAGGACAAAAGTGCTCTGGATAAGACATTTAATTCCTCCAAAAGCAGAAAGCCCTTGAAAGTACCTAGAGTGCAGAATTGGCTTCCAACTAGGGGAATATGTGGTCACCGCCTAACCATAGAGGAGTGTGATGCCAAACTACTTTGCCCACCATTCTCATTGGCAGTAGTGCAGCACAAATGATGCACAACTTCCTCTTTTCTTATTATGATTACTCATCATTTTCTCTGCATTGCCTCGTCCATTCTTCTGCCTCTTTGGTAAGCATTTTGATTGAGCACTGTTTATGCAGTCTGCACCCATTCTATCAACCTGTCAGTAGTGCATCTGTAGCTCTTTTTCATGGGTTTGGAGTTGGTAGGATTGTTTGTCTGAGTTCAGGAATTTCCCTAGGTATATATCCTTAATGAGTAAACCTTGGCAGGCATGAGGTTTTCCAATTTATGGCACAGCTCTCCACAGGGCAGTTTACCAAGATGCTGAAACTGAGCCACGAGATGTCCAGAGTTGTTGGGTGCGGTATCAAGCCCCTTGTGCATACATTTGTCTCAAGTGCAAGGAATTGTGGATTTGTTGTGGGTGTGTTGTGGATGCAGTTAGATGTAACTGCACCTAGGTTGAACATACTGCCTACTTGGACACATGTGTCATGAGCAAAGTCTGCCATTTGACAAACAAATTATGCAATACAATCTTGAATCCAGGACATCCATGTCATGTCCTCATACAGGCAGGCATTGAAACATTTCTGAGTTGCAACACTTCTGAGAACCACAGATCCAAACTGGAGTCCTGATGCCACAAATGACAGACAGGTTAGTAGTACTACTAGTTACACCTGCACTTTCCATTTGCGATGGTTGTTGTTGGGCAAATTTCCAGTGCCAGCACAGTTTCTCCTTGTAGGAATGCCATGGTGATGATCATCACAAACAGTTTCAGAAGGAGATCATTCCCTTGTTTCTGGTGCACAGTATCATGTTTTCTGTAGAACGGTGCCTTTTTGTTTCACATTATTGTTTATTGTTTTGGTTTTCAGCAACAAAACACTTGGGACATCCTATTAGAGATGCATCTGTAGTTACAGCAATCAGATGTTCAACTGTGGTCCAAGACAAATAAACCCAAACACTGCTGCAGATACAGTTGTAGTACAAGATATGAGTGTCTACAACTACCAACTCTTCCTCTGTGGCCTCAGGTACAATACCTCTTCAATCCTTGTGTTCACTGGCAAAACATATGTCCTCAGAGACAGTCCCCACATCTGCAGACAGAAACTATACATCTGTCATCCTCAGAGACTCCAAGGGCACAACAGTAGTGAAGAGCAGTCACAAATGTGGGATCAGGAAAATGTGTGTACAGGTTGGTCATACATGCACCAGCAAGCATTCAGGTCTCCATTGCACTGTGGAAGCTTACATTGAAGCAGAAGGGTGAAACATTATTCCATCATTCCAAGGCATGCTCACAACAAACAATGTGACAGGTGAATGTGCCCTTGGGTCCTACATGTGGACAGATGAGCATCCTCATGTAAGAAGCCCCTTTGCAGTTAATGCTGCAAACAGCTTCAAACAGCATTAACAGCTTAAACCTAGCTAGCAAAAGAGAGATTTGAAACCACTTCATCTTGAAAGGTAATGCTAATGGTCCTCAGATTAGACTCACCAACTTCATCAATGACCCAATACTCTTCCAGGTGTCACCTACATAAGTCAGTGCTACTATTATCCCCACTATCAGAGACAGCATTGCCATTATCAACTCCTAGCAAAGGCAGTCCTAGATGCATTTGATCTTCAGTCTCTATAATTTGGTGTCCCGTCAGAATGGCAACCCTCCTCAACAAATTCCATCATCATTCACAACTCATGTCTGTGCAAAACACTTCAATCCTCGTCTGTGTCATTGAATTCATCAAGCATCTTCAGTACCTGCATGTTTCCATCAAACATATGCATGAGAAATGTCTGCAAAAAACAGTTGCAGTGGGATTGAGTAAAATCTAGAGATGAGATGCTCCAAATGGTGCAATTTACCTTCTACAAAAGATTTTAGGAATCACATTTTTGCAATTATGGGTTGTGCATATGCAAGGAGAAGGGGTTACAAGGATTCTAATGCATCAGATCTAGATTTTCACACTGTAGAAAAGGTTTTTTTGTTAAAAGACTCACCTCACTAATTTTAGGTCATTGTGAAGACTGTTGCACACATAAGGCAGCAGCTAAGATCATTGCTTGCATTTGACAAACATTGTATGTGTTGCCCAACCGTGGATCCACCAGCTCATCCAGGTTCCTCTCATCCAACAATGGCCTTGCCTGTTGAAGAGTTGAGAAGGTGATGTTCATACTTTGACAAAAGAACATGCTAATCAATAAAAGTATTCACTTCATCAAGTACTATTGTAACTGTGGCCCAACCTGTCAAAGAGACAAGATGAGACATTAATACTTGACAAAGAAACATGCTAATA